>WNFZ01000085.1_pt1 | contig 175241 bp, 176 predicted proteins | sample 5400081 | NCBI WGS metagenome assembly WNFZ01 (sample SAMN13153365, study PRJNA577476) | soil metagenome | isolation source: 80 cm soil or saprolite under grassland replicate 1 | place: USA:California | collected 2016-06-15
GCCAAGCAAGCCCCCGGCTGGCACCTCCAGCAAACCCAGCCCGGCACCCTGACCTGGACCCTGCCCAGCGGCCGGACCATAACCGTGACACCACGCCCCTACACCACCTGAACCCGCCCCGGACGCAGCGGCCAGCCACTAGCGGCGGGCATGCGATGCCACAAGCGCCCTATCCGGGCCGTGCCCAGCGGCCGGACAGCAACCGTGACACCCACGCCCCTGCGCCACCCGAACCCGTCCGGACGCCACCTGAACCCGCACCGGACAGGGGCGATGGGCCTATACGGACACGACGGCGCGGCCGAAAGAGCCAGTCGCGGCTGTGGCCGGACCGCCAGGCACGACGGCCGGGTTGAGGCGGGCTGCCGGGCTGAGATGAGCTGCCGAGCTGCGGTGGGCTGCCGGGCCGAGAAGAGCTGCCGGACTGCGGCGAGCCGGATACGGCCGCCGATGATCTCCTGGCGAGCGTTCAGCCGAGATATTCCGATCAGCAGGGGCCAAGGCAAAGCAGCGCATATCACGGCTGGCGCGACGACCGCAGCAGCAAGCAGCGACCGTCCGTTCACCGTTCAGCCCGGTGCCGCGCAAACGGGGGATTGCTCAGCCAGCCGCTGACGTACCCGGCGCCCGCCGGCTGCCGCCAGCCGCCGCCTGCAGCCGGACGCAGCAGTGCCCGGCCTGCGGTCGCAGCTGAGCGTCCAGCACGTCGGCACCAAGACCTTCAAGCAATCCGGACAGGAACGCGTGATTGATGCCGCAGACAAGCTCCGGTGCCTGCGCGGCCAGCGGATGGAACGGGCAGTTGCGCAGTTCCATCTCGGTCGGGCCCGACCGCGCGGGCTCGAACCCGTACTCCGCGAGCACCGCCTCCGTGATGGTGAGCGCACGCTCGGCGCCAAGCCGCCCAGGTCTGAGCCGGTCACGCTCGGCAGCCCCGAGAACCCGGCCACGCTGCCGTGCGGCGCGGACGGCAGCCCGCTGGGCCGTTTCTCCCGCCGATTCTGTGCGGACCGCATCGAGGAGGATGCCCGCCAGGATCTCGTGCCGACGCTCCGGGATGCTGACAGTGATGTGCGCGTCGGCGAGCTCGTAGACCTTGGGCGCACGGCCTACCTTGCGGATCCCCGAAGGCGGCTGATACCGGGCTGACAGCAGGCCGGCGGACACCAGCTTGTCGAGATGATGCGCGGCGAGCTTGCGGGAGATGCCGGCGTTCGCCGCCGCCTCCTCACGGGTAACCGGCCGGTGGGCTTGCCGTATGTAGCCGAAAAGCCGGCGCCGCTGCTCATCGCCGAGCGCGGCGACGGCGGTGATCGACGCCTCGTCGCTCAGCTCGCCGGAAATTGTGCCCACCCGTTCAAGGTAACGCCTACCAGCGTGGGTGTAAAAGAACCAGTGCTCGCTACTAGCCCCCGACTTGACCGAGTAGGAAAATAAGTCCAATATCTGTTGGTGTAATCGAATCCAGGACGGGAGGCTCTCGTGGCCAATGGGATGCACCAGGCCAAGCAGCCGGTGAGCGCCCTGCTCACCGGGCCGTACGGGCACCCCCTGCACCCCATGCTGGTGACCGTGCCGATCGGGGCATGGCTGGCCAGCCTGGTGTTCGATGTCGGCTCGCAGCTGGTGAGCAAGCCGGGCTTCCTCACCCAGGGTTCGGAGTGGCTGATCGCCGTCGGGCTGCTTGGTGCGCTGGCGGCGGCAATGGTGGGATTCCTTGACCTGGCGGCGATCCCAGCGGGCACCCGAGCCTTCCGCACGGCCTGCACGCACATGTGCCTCAACCTCGGGATAACAACGGCGTACGCGGTCGGCTTCTGGTGGCGCCGCGCGGACTACGTCCACGGGGGAGCCGTGCGACCGGGCATGCTTGCGCTGTCAGCGGCCAGCCTGGCTGCCCTCGGCCTGTCCGGCTACCTGGGCGGGAAGCTTGCCTACCGGTGGGGGGTCAGGGTGGCGGACGAGCAGACCCAGGCCGAGGGCTGCACGCCCGCTGCCAGCGAGCCCGCCGGCAGCCACCGGGCGCCATCGGCGAGCTAGACCTATGAACGTTTCCATTTTCTTGGCCGCAGTGCGCTGAGAGGAGTTCATCATGGCCGTCGCCGCACTCGTCACGTGGCTGGTTACCGCCCTGGGCGGGCTCTGGATGCTCGGTATCTGGATCACTCGCGGCGGCATGAGTCAGCAGCGAGCCGGCGCCAGCCGCTTCCCGGTGCCGGTGATCTTCGGCCACTTCTCGCTGGCCGCGGCCGGGGCGAGCTGACATGACGGCATGTGCATCAGGAAACGGCCGCGGGCTGGCCCGCGCCGCCGCGTCCGCGGCAACCGCGACTGCCACGGCCGACATCCGCCCCGCGATGGCCGAGCACGGCAGATTCCCGCCGGCCCTGCGCGTCGTGCACGACGGGAGCACGATCGACCTGGCCGCAGCCGAGCGAGCCGCCGCTGACTTCCTGCACGCCCTCGGCATGGACACCACCGCGGAGAGCCTTCGTGACACGCCCAGGCGGATGGCCAGCGCCTACGCCGAGCTGCTGTGCCCCAGCCCGTTCAACCTCACTACCTTCCCCAACGACGAGGGCTACGACGAGCTCGTGCTTGCCCGGGCGATACCCGTGCACAGCGTCTGCGAGCATCACCTGCTGCCGTTCATCGGCGTGGCACATGTCGGCTACCTGCCTGGCGAGCGAATACTCGGCCTCTCCAAGCTCGCGCGGGTGGTTGGCCACTTCGCCCGCCGCCCGCAGGTGCAGGAGCGGCTCACCAAGCAGATAGCCGACTGGCTGACGGAGCAGCTGCAGCCCGGCGGCGTCGGCGTGGTGATCCAGGCGGAGCACACCTGCATGACGCTGCGCGGCGTGCAGGCGGCGGGATCGACCACGATGACCTCCACGATGCTGGGCACGCTGCGCGCCGACGGCCGGTCCCGCGCGGAGTTCTTCACCCTGGCCGGCCTGTCGTAGCTCCACGGCCCTGCTAGTCCGCCGCCAGCTCCTAGGATGACGGCATGACCGAATCCCCATCGCGCGGCTTCCCTGTCACCACCGCACTGGAGCTGACGGGCATGACCGTCGAGCAGAACCTCGGCGTCGCCTTCGGCCTCGTGGTGCGCAGCATGGGCGTCGCCAAGTCCATCGGCGCCGGCTTCAAGGCGCTGCGCCAGGGTGAGGTGACCCAGTACACCGAGTTGCTGGAGGACAGCCGCCGGCATGCGGTTGACCGGATGATCGACAACGCGCGGCTGCTCGGCGGCAACGCGGTCATCTCGATGCGCTTTGACTCCTCAGAGATGGGTCAGCAGCTGACAGAGATCGTGGCCTACGGCACTGCCGTCATCGTCCGGCCCACCTGACCATGCCGCAAGGCCCCCCGGCCGGCCCGGCCTCGCGGTTCGGCGATGCCGACCGGGACCGGCTGGTCGCCGTCTTGCGTGAGCACTACGCGCAGGGCCGCTTCGACCTTGATGAATTCAGCCGCCGGGCAGAGATCGTGCTGTCGGCCCAGTATGCGGATGAGGCGGCCGCGGCCTTGCATGACCTTCCCCCGCTCGGCCCATCCGGCCCCGGTGACGGCACGGCGGGCCCGGGCCCGGGCTCGGGAGCAGGCGCAGGCAAGAAGGCACGGCGGCGCCGGCACGCGCAATCGGCCGCGCCAGGCCCGGGCTGGGTGCCGACATCTGAGCGGTTCCGCGATCCGACCTCCGGCACCGTCATGCGGGTCTGGCTCGATCCGGCGGACCAGAGCAGGCACTACGTACCGGACGCCGGGACCTGACCGCCAGCCGGCCGTCAGTCCCCGGCCACTCAGTCCCCGGCCGCTCAGGTCCCGGCCGCTCAGGTCCCGGCCGCTCAGGTCCCGGTCACTCAGGTCCCGGTCATCAGGAACGGCCAGGCAGCCCGAACGCGCCGGGATGCAGCCAGCGCGCGATCGCCTCGACCGCCCCCGCGTTCCGCGGGCCCGGCGTGAGCTGGTCATAGCTGAGGCGCAGGATGCACCCATGGCGCACGGCCGGCAGGTTCCTGGTGACCGGGTTGCTCTCGAGGAACTTCCGCTTCTGCCGCCAGGTCGGCGTGCCGTAGTCGTTGATGATGATGCACTGCGGCTTGCGCGCCACCACCTGCTCCCACGACACCGAAGTCCAGCTCCGCCGCAGCCCGGCAAAGATGTCCGTGCCGCCCGCGAGCCGGATCAGCGCATTGGGCATCGCTAGCCCTGGCGCGGTGAACGGGGCCGCTTCACCGCTGTCGTAGACGAAGACCGAGACCGGCCGCAAGCCCGCGACCTGTGCCCGGACCGCGGCCACCTGCGCCCGCATCGAGCCGACCAGCCGCCGCGCGCGGGCCCGTACACCGAAGATCGCGCCAAGGCTGGTGATATCGGCGTACGTGCTGTCGATCGAGACCTGCTTCGCGCCCGGCCGGACATGGACGCAGGACTCGCTCAGGGCGAGCGTCTTGATCCCAAACCGGGCCAGGTATCCAGGCGTGAGGTTGGTACCCGTCTGCAGTCCGTAGTTCCACCCGGCGAACAGGAAGTCGGGGCGCAGCCCGAGCAGCGACTCCAGCGTGAAGTAGCCCGGCGACACGTTCCGCACCCGGTGGAACGCGGCCAGGTACTGCGCAGGCACCGGCGGCTTCCCGGCCGGCCCGTCGCCGGTCACCCCGAAGTCACCCGTCATCCGGGACGCCAGGCCGAGGGCGAGCATGTCCTCGGTCGCGTTGATGTCGTTGGACACGGCCCGGGCGGGCTCGCGATCGAAGGTGACTGGCACGCCGCAGCTGCGCACCGTGACCGGATAGCCGCCAGCAGGCCGGGCAGTGCTGGCGGCCGGCTGAGCGGGCCGGGCCGCCGGGCCGGTGCCGCAGGCGGCGATCAGCAGGCCGCAGGTCAGCAGCAAACAGATCAAGGACATTTGGAACGAGACCTTCGAACGCTCATGCCTGCTGCCGGGGTATCTCACCAGCGGTCCTTTCTGTTCGTGCGCCCGAGCCTGGCCGGCGTTGCATAAGCTGCGGTGCGCCGTTCTCTGGGTGGCTGATGACGAGCACGTCGGCGCCGTAGACCGCCCGGATGACCTCCGGGGTGATCACCTTGGCGGGCGGGCCGGCGGCGGCCAGCCGGCCGCGGTCGAGCAGGTGCACGGTGTCGCAGAACAGGCCAGCCAGGCTGAGGTCATGCACGGCGGCGAGCACGGTGACGCCGAGCCCGGCGACCAGCTCCAGGATCTCGGTCTGATAGCGGATATCGAGATGGTTGGTCGGCTCGTCGAGGAGCAGATGGTCCGGCTGCTGCGCCAGGGCGCGGGCGATCAGCACCCGCTGCTTCTCGCCGCCGGACAGGGTGTGGAAGGTCCGGTCGGCCAGGTCCGCGCAGCCAACCCGCTCGATGGCGTCCGCCGCGATCTCCCGGTCGCGGTCGCCGTCCCGGTCGAACGGGCCCTTGTGCGGGGTGCGGCCGATCATGACGAGCTCGGTGACGGTAAAACCGAAGTCGACCGGGCTCTCCTGCGCGACGACGGCGATCCGGCGGGCAGCCGCCCGCGGCCGCAGCCGGAGCAGGTCGGCTCCGTCCAGCAGGATCTGCCCGGCGGCCGGTCGGTGTGCCCGGTAGATCGCCTTGAGGATGGTGGATTTCCCGCTGCCGTTCGGCCCCAGCAGGCCGGCGAACTGGCCGTCGGGTACGCGCAGGCTGATGCCGGAGACGATGGCCCGGCCGCCGATGTCAACGCGCAGATCACGCAGCTCGAGGCTCACTCAGCTATCCCGTAGCTGTAGGGCCTGCTCCTGATCAGGATGACCAGTGCGGGCGCGCCGATGAAGGCGGTGATCACGCCGATCGGCATCTCCTGCGGCGCGACGATCGTGCGGGCGAGCAGGTCGGCCGCCGTCATGAACGCTGCCCCGGCCAGCGCGCCGACCGGCAGCACCCGGCGGTGATCGGAGCCGACAAGCAACCGGACGATGTGCGGGACGACCAGGCCGACAAAGCCGATCACCCCGCTGACCGCGACAGCGACGCCGGCGACAAGGGAGGTGGCGATATACAGGTCCCGGCGCAGCCTGGCTACGTCGATGCCCAGCGATGCCGCTGCGCCTGGGCCCATGGCCAGCGCATTCAGCGCCCGGCCCTTGGTGACCAGGTAGCCGACGGCGGCCAGCAGGCAGATCGCCGGGATCGGCAGCTGCGACCAGCTGGCCAGGCCGAACGAGCCGAGCAGCCAGAACAGGATCGACTGGGTTGCCTGCGGGTTGCCGCGGAAGATCAGGAAGCTGGTGATCGCCTCGAAGAACGCTGCCATCACCACGCCGCACAGGATGAGCTGGGTCGGCGCGAGCGTGCCGCCCTGCCTGGCCACCGCGAACACGGTCGCCATCGCGACCAGGGCGCCGACGATGCTGCCCGCCGAGATGGCCCACAGGCCAAGCGAGGCAAAGGCGCCGAACAGCAGGACCGCGGTGGCGCCGACGCTGGCCCCGGACGAGATCCCGAGCAGGTACGGGTCGGCCAGCGCGTTGCGGACGAGCACCTGCACGACGGTGCCCGCCGTGGTGAGCGCGGCGCCGACGACCGCGGCCAGCAGGACCCGGGGCAGCCGGATCTGCCAGATGATCTCATCGTCCACGGTCCCGGCTGACCGGCCGGCCAGATGACTGATCACGACGTGCCAGGCAGCGGCCGGGCTGATGACGACCGATCCGATTCCGACCGCCGCCGAGATGACGATGAGCACCAGCAGCGTGCAGCCGGCCAGCACGAGCGGCAGGGAGGCCCGGTGGCGTCGCCTCGCAGGCACGTGATCAAGTTCGGCCCTGACCGGCGCTGTTCTGTCTGCCTGCGCCGGCCCGTCCGCGTGCACTGTTCCGTCTGCGTGCGCCGGCCCGTCTGCGTGCGCTGTTCTGTCTGCGTGCGCCGGCCCGTCCGCGTGCGCTGTTCTGTCTGCGTGCGCCGGCCCGTCCGCGTGCGCTGTTCTGTTTGCATGCACAGCTTCGCTGGTTGCGTGCACAGCTTCGCTGGTTGCGTGCACAGCTTCGCTGGTTGCGTGCACAGCTTCGCCGCCTGCGGGCACCGCGGTGCCTGGCTCGCCCACGAACAGCCCTTCCGCCGAGGACCACATTCGCCGGTGCAGGTCAGGCGTCCGGACTCATCCCCTCCCGGGGCATCACCGTTGCGGGACAGTGCCGGCATCTCACCGGGCTTCGCTGCGGGCTGCACCACTCCGGCCAGGGACCGGAGCGTTGCAGACACTATGGGCAGCGGCGCAGGGGCGTCAAGCCTCAATAACTAATTAGCTATGCAGCCAACAGAGCATCACGGCATGGCGGTGATCTGCGATCATCGGTTGCGTGCATCTGGTACCGGTCAACCTGAACCACCGGGTCATCGACGGTGAGGCCGTCTGCGCCGCGCTCGGCGCTCTCGGCGACTGCGGGGATGTCAGCGGCTGGGCGCAGCGATTCAAGGTGCTGGCCGACCCGAGCCGGCTCAGGCTGCTGCTGTGCATCCGCCGGGCGGGACCGATCAGCGTGACCGACCTCGCCGTCGCCGCCGGCCTGAACGACACGACGGTGTCGCAGGCGCTGCGGCTGTTGCGGGCGGGCGGCACCGTGACCGCGCGCAGGGACGGCAGGATCGTCAGGTACCGCCTCGCCGATGAGTGCATCGGCGGCCTGCTCGACCAGATTCTCGGCACGGCGGCCGCGATTCGCGGCCCGGGTGGCGAGCACGACCAGGCTGGCCACGGCCGCGCGCACACGCACGGGGAGTCCCGCCCGTACGGCCTGCCGGGGCACGCGGCGCACTGACGCCGCGCGTCAAGCACGGAGCGCACTGACGCCGCGCGTCAAGCACGGAGCGCACTGACGCCGCGCGTCAAGCACGCGGCGCACTGACGCCGCGCGTCAAGCACGCGGCGCACTGACGCCGCGCGTCAAGCACGCGGCGCACTGACGCCGCGCGTCAAGCACGGAGCGCACTGACGCCGCGCAGCCGGGCGCGCAGCGCATAGACATCGCACTGGCGAGGGTGCCGCTCGGTCGCCGACGCGGATCTTTCAGCCGAAATCCGGGCAGGATGACGGCATGGCTGCCGACGACGATCTTGCCGGGCTGCGCGAGCGGTGCCGCCATTTCCTGCACGGCCACGGCCCGGTCCGGGCGGCTGACCTGCTGGCGACCATCCGGCCGGATACCCAGGTCGACCGCTACGGCGACGGCGGCGCCGTGGCCGTGCTCGAGGATGAGATCGCCGAACTACTGGGCAAGGAGGCAGCGGTCTTCCTGCCGAGCGGCACCATGGCACAGCAGGCCGTGCTGCGCGTGCACGCTGACCGGCGGCAGCGGCGGACGGTTGTCTTCCACCCCGCCTGTCATCTCGACCAGCACGAGGGGGGCGGCTACCAGCGGCTGCACCAGCTGACCGGCCGGCCGGCCGGCGAGATCGGCAGGCTGCTGGCGATCAGCGACCTGACCGCTGTCGCCGAGCCGGTCGCCGCGCTGCTCATCGAGCTACCACAGCGCGACCTCGGGGGGCAGCAGCCGCCGCTTGACGACCTGCGTGCCCAGCTCGACTGGGCCCGGGCACGAGGCGCGGCCGTGCACATGGACGGCGCCAGGCTGTGGGAGTCTGCCGCCGGCTACGGCGAGCCGCCCGCCGCGCTTGCCGGGCTGTTCGACTCGGTCTACGTGTCGTTCTACAAGGGCATCGGCGCGCTGCCTGGCTGCTGCGTGGCCGGCCCGGCGGACATCATCGCCGAGGTGCGGGAATGGCGGCGGCGGATGGGCGGGACCCTGTACGGACTGTGGCCGAACGCGGCCTCGGCCCTCGCCTGCCTGCACCGCCGGCTGCCCCTGATGCCGCAGTACCTGAGCCATGCGCTGGCCATCGCCGGGCAACTCGCGGACGTTCCCGGCGTGCGCGTCGTGCCCGACCCCCCGCAGGTGCCGATGCTGCACCTGCTCCTGACCACCACCCAGGAGGCCTTCGCCAAGACCGCCCGCAGGCTCGCCGCGGAGCACGGCGTCTGGACCTGGTCAGAGGCCGCCGTCACGGCGGACCCCGGCGTCCAGCGCGTCGAGCTATCGGTCGGCGACGCCACCTGCGCTCTACAACCATTCAGAGTCCGCGAGATTCTCGCCGCGTTCGTCACTCGGCACGATGCCTAGCCCCTTTGCGTCCCAGAAGGAGTAGTCTGTGCTACCGGTTGAACGTGGACCCGGGATTGAGGCCATCGGCCATACGCCCGTTCCGTCGTTCAGCGAGTACCGATCGCTGCGCACATTGCGCTGGACACCGGACTAGAGCCACAAGCTGAGCTAGCGCCGGTTCGCCCAGGCGGTCTGCATTCACGTCGACAGACGCATGACTCTGTCAGCGTGGATAGGTTTGGCCTGGTTAGTCCGCGACACTCGGCGCTATGGGAAGCTAGAATCTTCGACTCGCCGAGGGCAATCGCCCGTTCACGGCTCGGTCCAGTTGCCGTTCTGCTAACCTTCGTGCCAGCTCGCCTCGGCTTCTTGGGAGGCGGGCCATCCGGAGTTTCGGATGGGGTGCATCCTCCCGCAGCGCCAGTCCGTGACAAGGATTAGCCATCCATCCTGGCCGCTAATGGCAGCGGTCGGGAGTTAGTAGATTTCAGGAGCAACTGGCACTATGATCTCCTCGGCTGGACAGAATATGACAGAGCGGGGTATTTCGTCCGAATCTAGCAAAGTCGGCTTCTGGCATAAAAGCAGCAAAAGTGGATATAACGGTAGCTGTGTCGAGGTCGCCGAACTAGGGCACGGGCAGGTCGGCATAAGAGATACCAAGGCTCACGGTACGGGTCCGGTGCTGGTATTCACTCATGCTGAGTGGCATATCTTCCTATCAAAGGTCAAGCGCGGTAACCTCGACTTTAGCGGCTGACTAGACGTACGATAGCTGTTGCGTAGCGTGTTAATGCTTCTCGCGGTTTGCCGGGCATAGGCTATGGCCAGTGTTGCTGTGCCGCCTTCATAACCAAGGATAGCGAATCCTTCGCCGACAGGGCCTTGCTCGCCAACGACTTGAATAGTCTGTAAAACTGATAGGTATCTCCGTCGTCCTCGACGTAGTCATTACCGGAAAGATGTTCCACAACGGCGATGTCATGCAGCGGGATATCGTGAGCTTGGGCGAATTGCATGTAAATAAATGCACCTGTAGCGATTGACTGGTCCCCGGTTAGTGGCAGAATTTGAACAGTGACATTTGGTAGTTCAGCCGTCTCTGCTAGTCGATCAAGTTGCCTATGCATAATAGCATTATCGCCTAGCCGCCTGTACAGCACAGATTCATCAATCACGGCGGACAGCGCAAACGGGGGATCGCGATGCAGGACCTGTTGACGGAGCAGACGGCCTTCGATACGGCGATCGATGTCTCCGGGGGGGACGGGGAACACATCTGCCCAGCGGAGCATTACGGCGCGGGCATAATCAGCCGTCTGCAGTAATCCGGGGACAATCTGAGGATCCCAGGTCCACACCGACTTGGCTTCGGCCTCAGCGTAAAGGAACGCCGCATACTCGCCGGGCAGGCTAGCAGCCACCGCTTCGAGGCGGCCAGTCCTGCGGGCCTCATCGGCCAGTGCTACCAGGCTGCCGCGATGAACGTCCGCGACGCGGTATAGATCAAGGAGTCGCAGGAGATCGGCTTGCTTGATGCCAATGCGGTGCAGCTCAATGCGGCTGATCTTGGAGGCGGACCAGCCGAGGCGGTCGGCTACCTCATCACCCGTGAGACCGGCGCGTTCGCGAAGCCGGCGCAGTTCGGCGGCGAGCCGACGGCGACGGACGGTCGGGCTGCCATAATCGGGCAACCGTCCGGCTCCCCTCGGAGTCAGGCATCTATCCCCAGCTGAAGCGTGATCTTGTCGCCGGCTGAAGTGTGACTCAATCGCAGTGTAGGGGCGTCAGAGTTCTCATGTGAAGCCCTGCTAAGTGCAAGCATCTGTGCACCTTGCACTTTGCCAGGGCATGTCGTTCACTTAATGGTGAAGGCCAATCCCTTGGGGGAGGGGGGCCACGCCATGATCGGCGGGCGGAGCGACCAGAGGGTGCTCCTGCCGTTTGCCTCCTCCGGCCCGGGCTGCCTCGAATGCGCGGAAAGCAAACGGCGAATCTCGCATCTGCGGGCCCGCGCGCCGCCTCATGAGCTACGGACATCAGGCTCAAGCACGAGCGTCCGCTCCGACCGCGATCCTGATGCCGACACAATGCTGGGCCAGCGGTTAGGCCCCGCCAGCCCAGCTAGTAACCAAGCCCCATCCGACGTGACAACGGAAGAGGAATCAAGGCATGATCCAGATTACGCCTGTACCCGACAGATGCAAGCGGTCCACCGGCTTTTCGAACTGCAGATCTAGTCCAGTCTCCGGAACTGCGCCGGCGCTGCGGAAAGGCGGGGCCGGGCCATGAGCGTACCGGTGACCATCCTGTGCGCGATCGTCGCCGCGTTGATCGCCTGGGGCGTCACGCTCGCGTACGCCTCCGCGACCATCGCCAGGCTGCAGGCAGCATGGCGGGACGAGGTGCAGCGCCTGCGGGCCGAGGCACTGCGCGCCAGGACTCCGGCTATCCAGCTCCGGCCGGGCGCGACGAACTGGGCCCAGGGCGCCAGGCAAGGCCGGGAGTACATGATCACGATGGCGCCCCTGCTGGTAGCGGCGCGCCACCGGCTCACTGAGCCAGTGCGTGCCGAAGCCGAGACAAGCGAAGGTACCTAGCCGACGAGGCGCTCCCCAGCCGGAGCACGGCAGGCCGGCGGGGAGCGCAGTGAGGAGAGACGCGTCGGTGGCACCGGGAGTCCGGACCACCCGGCCGATCTGAACCAGGACCAGCCGCCGCTCACCCACGGCCGCCGGCCGGCAACGACCGCGTCGCGGCCGTTTTTGCTGTCCGGCCATGGCTTTCAGCGGCCATTCGGGGCAAGGATAGGCGTCGTGCGCAGAACAACGGCGGCTGCGGGCAGCTCCGTTTTCTTCCTCCTCGCGCCGGGGTTCGTCGCGGGCCTGGTCCCGTGGTGGCTGACTGGCTGGCAGCTGCGCCAGCTGTGGCCGTACTCGCTGCCGTTGCGCTGCGCGGGTGCTGTCCTGCTGGCGGCCGGGGCCGCCGTGCTAGTGAACGCCTTCGTGCGCTTCGTGGCGGAGGGCATCGGCACTCCGGCGCCGGTGGCGCCGACCGAGCGGCTGGTGATCGGCGGCCTCTACCGGCACGTCCGGAATCCGATGTACCTCGCCGTGGTCGCCGTGATTGCCGGGCAGGCGCTGATCCTCGGCCAGTTCCGGCTGCTGGCCTATGCCGTCGCGGTGTGGCTGGCCTGCGCCGCGTTCGCCCGCTGGTACGAGGAGCCGGCCCTGGCGCGGCGATTCGGCACTGCTTATGCGGCGTACCGGCGCGCTGTGCCAGCGTGGTGGCCTCGCCTGCGTCCGTGGCTGCCGGACGCCCCGCCCGCCGATGTCAGCGGTCGGTAGTGGCAGGGCGCCCGCGCTGGACCATGGCGGGCCTGAGGCTGGAAGATCGAGGCAGGCGCCGCCCCGTTTGGCGGTCGGGAAGGTGGCGGTATGACCGGGCTGAAGGCGGAGGTCGAGCCGGCCGAGGTCGGCTTCGATCCAGGGCGGCTGGGCCGGATCGACCGGCATTTCGCGCGTTACGTCGATGACGGGCGGCTGCCGGGCTGGCTGCTCACGGTCAGCAGGAACGGCCGCCTCGCGCACGTGTCCGGCTATGGCCTGCGCGACGTCGAGGCGGGACTGCCGGTCGAGACGGACACGCTCTGGCGGATCTACTCGATGACCAAGCCGATCACCTCGGTCGCGGCGATGATCCTCTACGAGGAGGGCGCGTTCGAGCTGACCGATCCGGTCAGCGATTTCATCCCGTCGTTCGCCGATGTCCGGGTCTACGCCGGCGGCTCCGACATCAAGTCGGTGCTCGTGCCTGCCGTCGAGCCGGTGCGGATCTGGCACCTGCTGACCCATACCGCCGGGCTCACTTACGGCTTCCACCGGGTGCACCCGGTCGATGCGCAGTACCGTGCCGCCGGGTTCGAATGGGGCACTCCGCGCGGCCTCGACCTGGCCCAGTGCTGTGATCTGTGGGCAGGCATCCCGCTGCTCTTCCAGCCCGGTGCCGAGTGGAACTACTCGGTGGCGACCGACGTGCTCGGCCGCGTCGTCGAGGTGGCGTCCGGCCAGGGCCTGGATGAGTTCCTCGCCGCCCGGGTCTTCGGGCCGCTGGGCATGACCGACACGGCCTTCCATGTCGGGCCGGCTGACGCGGGCCGGCTGGCCGCCCTTTACACCCGCGGGACCGACGGCACGGCGACCCGCCTCGACGCGCTGGCCAGGGTGGCGGACACCAGGCCGCGGTTCCTCGGCGGCGGCGGCGGTCTCATCTCGACCGCCGCTGACTACCACCGGTTCCTGCAGCTGCTCCTTGACCGCCCCGGCAGCCCGGCCGGGGAGCTGGACGGCGCGCGCCTGCTCGGCCGGCGGACGGTGGCCTACATGACCCGCAACCACCTGCCCGGCGGAGCGGACCTGGAGTCATTCGGGCGCCCGCTGTACGCCGAGGCGCCGTTCCGCGGGATGGGCTTCGGGCTGGGATTCGCCGTGGTCATCGATGCAGCGGCGGGCAAGGCGATCTGCTCAGAGGGTGAGTGCTCCTGGGGCGGTGCGGCCAGCACCGCGTTCTGGGTGGACCAGGCGGAGCAGCTGGCCGTCTGCTTCTTCACCCAGCTGCTGCCGTCCAGCACCTACCGGATCCGCCCGCAGCTTCGGCAGCTCGTCTACCAGGCGCTGGCCGGCTAACCAGGCGAAGGCCAGCTAGCCGAGACGGTCGGGTGACGGGGCATCCTCGGGCGGGATGCTGGCGCGCATCCGGCCGACCGCCGCTTCCTTCCTGATCTCGCGCAGCCGGTAGATGATGAACGCGCCGACGACGACCACCACGATCGCCACGATCGCGTAGCCGCCGATCGACAGGTAGTGCGCGATGCTGTCCCAGGCACTGCCGGCGCTGTACCCGATCATGGTGATCGTCGTTGCGTAGACCACCGTGCCGAGCAGGCTGAGCGCACCGAACTGAAGGACGGGCACCTCCACGAAGCCGGCCACCAGCGACGTGAACGCGCGGATCACGGGCAGTGCCCGGCCGATGGCCACCGCGAATTCGCCGCGGCCGGTGAAGAAGTTCTCGGCCCGCTGCACATCCGCCTTCGTGATCAGCAGGTACTTACCCACTCGCTCCACGGCCGGGCGGCCGCCCAGCCGGCCCGCGCCGTAGGCGACGAAGGAGCCGCACAGCTCGGCCAGCGAGCCGATGACGATCACCATGACCACGTTCAGGTGCCCCTCGTACGCGAGCACGCCGGCGAAACCGAAGGTGATCTCTGAGGGAATCGGGATACAGCAGGCCTCGAGGAACCCGAGGATGGCGAGTGCGCCGTAGCCCGCGTGGCTCAGAAGGTGCTCCATGGCTCCCTGTTGTACAGCATGCGGGGCACTGGTTCGTACTGCATCGCAGCTTACGCCGCAGGCGGCGGGCTAGCCGGGCGTCTTGCACGCGGCCTGCGCCGCGGTCCTGCGCTGGCCGGGCGTGGCGGATCCATGGCCCGCGGAGCCGGCCGGCGAAGCGGTGACCTGGTGCCCGGCCGTGCCGAGCACGACCCGGACCCTGGCCAGCCCCTTAGCCTGCGCCACGGTGGCGCCCGGCAGAATCCTGCGGACCAGCCGCGCTGACGCGATCCTTCCCGGCGGGTACTCGATCACCGTCTGGGTGACGTCGCTGTGCGGCCAGGACAGCCCGGCCCTGTGCACCGTGAAGCCGAGCTGGGAAAGCTGCGTGCCGGTACTCGCTGACAGCCCGCCGATCAGGGTTCCGTTGTAGACATCGACAGATACCTGGCTCCGCCGCAGGCTGCGTCCCTTCGGGCCGGCACCCGGCGTGCGCGACTTCCTGACCGGGTACTTGTCAGCCTTGATCGCGCCGAAAAGCCTGGCCGCGGCGTGGCTGTCCCACAGGACGGCGGACTGGCCGGCCGGAGTCATGTAGTTCGTGCTCGCGATCGGCACCGTGGTGAACGTGACCTGGCTGGCCGAGATCCCGCGCAGCTGATCGGCGAGGCTGGTCACGTTCAGCCGCTGGTCGACCTTGACCGCGGCGGATGCCGCGCTGATGAATGACGACAGCCGGGCGGGGTTCGCCAGGGTGCCCGAGCTGACCGCCTCGCTCAGCATCGAGGAAAGCAGTTGCTGCTGGTCGCTGATCCTGGCCAGGTCCGAGAGCGCGAACGAATGCCGGTCCCGGGCGAACTCGAGCGCGGTCAGCCCGCCCACGTGATGCCTGCCAGCCGCCATCCGCAGGCCACTGTACGGATCATCCACCGCGTACGGCAGGCAGATGTTCACCCCGCCGAGCGCGTTGATGATCTTGACGAACCCGAGGAAGTTCACCTCGATGTAGTCATTGATGGTCAGCCCGGTGTTCTCTTCGACGGTCCGCACCATCAGCTTCGGCCCGCCGAGCCCGAAGGCGGCGTTGATCTTGTTCATGCCGTGGCCGGGGATGTCGACCCACGAATCGCGGGGCAGGCTGACCACGGACACGCTGCTGTGATTGGCGGGCACGTGGACGATCATCATGGTGTCTGAGTTCGATGTGGTGTCGTTGCCGACGTGCAGCCGGACCTCCTGGGACTTGGTCAGGCCGGACCGCCGGTCAACGCCGGCCACCAGGATGTTCAGCGGCCCGCTGGACGGCGTGCCGCCGGTGCCGGCGTTCACCCGCCCGACGTGGCCATTGAGGTAGCTGCTGAGCGCCCAGGCGCTGCCGGCGATCAGCAGCACGAGCACCGACACCGCGCCGCAGATGACGATCAGCGCCCGCCGCTGGCGCGCTTTCCTGCCCGCCGAGATCCGCGCCATCAGCTGCTGCTGGGCGGCGGCGGGGGTGGTCCTGCGACGTGTGCCCTGGCGCCTGGCGGTGGCGTCGGTTCCGGCTGACGCTGGCGGGCGGGCGCTCACTGACCTGGAAGCCGGAGAAGGGTAGAAGCCCGGTCTCGGCCCGGGCACGTAGGACTCGCTCTGAGGATCAGCAGACCAGCCATCCCGCCCGCCGGCCGAGGATCCCCGGCCCCACGGTGACGGGTCCTCGCCAGGCGCGCCATCGTCGCCGCTACTCATCGGACACCCCCCGGCTTCCGCTCTTCGTAGGCTAGCGCGGGGACAGACCGGGCCAGCGCATCACGCGCCGGGCGGTTCCGGATCCCTGGGCAGGCCCAGTATCCGCTCGCCGATGATATTGAGCTGGATGTCGGTCGTGCCGCCGCCGATGGTGAGCGCTCTGGTCAGGAGCACCTGGCGAGCCCAGTGGGAGCCGCCCCGCGTTCCTGACGGACCGACGGCGGGGCCCGCGCCGCCGCCGAGTGCGCCAGCGGCGCCCGAGATGGACCAGCACAGCTCGGAAACCCGCTGGGCATGCCGCATCCCGAGAAGCTTCCTTACGCTGCCGGTGGCGCCGGGCTCTGTCCCGGACAGCTGCTTCAGCGTCACCCTGACCGCGAGCAGATCGATCGCGTGGCCCTCGCAGGCAAGCGCGCCGACCTGCCCGAGCGGTACCTGCCCGGCGGCCGCCGCGGCGTTCGCCACCTCGAGCAGCTCAGCAACCCCGGACCCGAACGTCCAGGAGCGGGACAGCGACACCCGCTCGTTGGCCAGCGTCGTCCGTGCTATCCGCCAGCCCCCGTTCACCTCGCCGACAACGCAGTCGTCCGGCACGAACACGTCATCGAGGAACACCTGGTTGAAAAGCGAATCCCCGGTGAGCTCGCGCAGCGGCCTGACCTCGACGCCCGGTGCCGACATGTCGACCAGGAAATACGTGATCCCGTCATGCCGGGGCGCGGCCGGGTCGGTGCGGGCGATGCAGATCGCCCACGCCGCCTGCTTGGCCAGCGAGGTCCAGATCTTCTGCCCGGTCAGCCGCCAGCCTCCCTCGGCCCGCTCCGCGCGGGTCGTCAGGCCGGCCAGGTCAGAGCCCGCACCCGGCTCGCTGAACAGCTGGCACCACAGGAACTCGCCGCGCAGGGTCGGCGGCAGGAACCTTTCCTGCTGCCCGGGCGTCCCGTACTGGATCAGCGCCGGCGCCACCCAGGCACCGATGGCCAGCGCGGGGGCACGCACCCCGGCCGCGCGCATCTCCTGGTCGATCACCAGCTGCTCGACCGGGCTAGCGGCACGGCCCCAGGGGCGGGGCAGGTGCGGCGCGACCCAGCCGCCTGCCGCGAGCCGCTCGGTGCGCTCGCGGCCGGTGAGCGCCGCGATCTCGGCGAGCTCATCGCGGACGGCCGCGCGCAGTGACGCGTCGCTGTCAGGAAGTTCCACGTTAACGGGCCTGCGGGCGCCGGACATGGTCAGCTCGGCCACTCGCCGCGCCCACTCGTCGGACGGGCCGAGCAGGGCGCGCAGCGACATCGCCCGCCGGTAGTACAGGTGCGCGTCGTGCTCCCAGGTATAGCCGATGCCGCCGAGTACCTGGATGCACTCGTGCGCGCAGGAAACCGCCGCGTCAAGGGCCACCACGGCGGCCACCCCGGCGGCGAGCTCGCGCTGACGGCCGGCTGGCGGCTCGCCGGCCGCGCCGTCCGGCTGGGTGCGGGCCGCGTCCCAGACCACGGCGGCGGCCTGCTCGGCCGCGGTCAGCATCCAGGCGCAGCGGTGCTTGACGGCCTGGAACTGCCCGATCGGCCGGCCGAACTGATGGCGGATCCTGGCGTAGTCCGCCGCGGTCGTGGTGGCCCAGTCGGCGATGCCGGATGCCTCGGCGCCGAACAGGATGGCGGCCAGGCTGGTGACCGCCGCCCGGTCGAGGCCGGGCAGCAGCCGGTCAGCGGGCAGCGCCACGCCGTCGGCCCGTACCAGCGCGACCGGGCGGGTGAGGTCCAGGCTGTCCAGGCCGCTGATGTCCAGGCTGGCGGCGTCGATGGCCGCCCACACTTCGCCCTGATCCGTCTGCACCCCCGCGATGACGACGTCAGCCAGGCTGCCGCCGAGCACGGGCCCGGCCTCCCCGTCGATGATCAGGCTGCCGTCGGGCCCGGCCCGGCCAGTCAGGCCCGGCGCCAGCGATACCGCGCCGGCGGCGGATCCGTCCGCGAGGCCGGCCAGCAGCTTCCCGGCCGGGCCGGCCGCGGCCGGCCCGGCCGCCGCGAGGGCGGCGCTGGCGAAGACGGTGGGCAGGCATCCCCCGGGCACCAGCGCGCGGCCCAGTTCCTCGATGGCCACGGCCAGCTCGGGCAGGCCATACCCCTGCCCGCCATGGCACTCCGGCAGGTGCAGGCCAAGGACGCCCTGCTCGGCGAGCCCTGGCCCGAGCGACTCCCGGTACCGCCCCGAGCCGCTGTCCTGGCCGTCCGCCGCGGCCCGCAGGACGTCCGCCGGGCAGTTGCGCTGCGCCCAGCCCCGGATCGCCGCCGCCAGGTCCCGGTGTTCCTCGGTGAGGCCGAGCGTCATGGTCTACCTCGTTCGCCGTGATCCCCGTGCCGATGACCAGCACTGTGCCGTTGGCCAACACTCTAGAACCTGATTCGGTTTAGCGGAATGGCGGGAGAGTCGCCGCTGCTCGCGGGCTCGCCATCGAGGTTACCTGCGGGTAAGATGCGGTAAGTTACTGACTGGTAGGGGCATCGCCCTCTGGACACCCGAGGCGGGCATGGGGCACTACAAGAGCAACCTGCGTGACATCGAGTTCAACCTGTTCGAGGTGCTGCGGCGACAGGACCTGCTGGGCGCGGAGCCGTACCCGGACCTTGACGAGGAGACCGCGCGCGGGATCCTCGCCGAGGTGAACCGGCTGGCCACTGGTCCCCTGGCCGAGTCGTTCGCCGAAGCTGACCGCAACCCGCCCGTCTTCGATCCGGCCACCGGCTCGGTACGGATGCCGGCCGGATTCAAGAAGTCATTCGCCGCCTTCATGGACGCTGAGTGGTTCCGCCTTGAGCTGCCGGCCGAGCTCGGCGGCACCGATGCGCCCCGGTCGCTCTGCTGGGCGGTCGCCGAGCTGATCCTCGGCGCCAACCCGGCCGTCTGGATGTACGCCAGCGGCGCATCGTTCGCCCGGGCGCTCCTGGTGATGGGCACGCCGTACCAGAAGCGCTTCGCCGAGTTCGCCGTCGAGCGCAAGTGGACGGCCACCATGGCGCTGACCGAGCCGGATGCCGGATCCGACGTCGGCGCCGGCCGGGCCCGTGCCGTGGCGCAGCCCGACGGCAGCTGGCACATCGAGGGGGTCAAGAGGTTCATCACCAGCGCCGAGCACGACATGGCCGAGAACATCTTCCACCTGGTGCTCGCCCGGCCCGAGGGACACGGACCCGGCACTAAGGGCCTGTCCATGTTCCTGGTGCCCAAGTACCTGGTCGGCGAGGACGGCGAGCTCGGCGAGCGCAACGGCGTCTACGTCACCGGGGTCGAGCACAAGATGGGCCTGAAGGCGTCAACCACCTGCGAGCTGACCTTCGGCGCGTCCCGCCCCGCGGTCGGCACCCTGGTCGGGGATGTGCACGACGGCATCAGGCAGATGTTCGTGATCATCGAGCACGCCCGGATGATGGTCGGGACGAAGGCGATCGCCACGCTGTCCACCGGCTACCTGAACGCGCTTGATTTCGCCAGGAACCGGCTGCAGGGTGCTGACCTCACGCAGATGCTCGACAAGACCGCGCCGCGGGTAACGATCCTGGCGCACCCGGACGTGCGCCGGATGCTCATGCTGCAGAAGGCCTACGCCGAGGGAATGCGGGCCCTGGTCCTGTACACCGCGACCCTGCAGGACGCCGGGCAGGTGGCCGCCGCCAGCGGAATGGCGGACGAGGAAACAGCGCGGCTCAACGACCTGCTGCTGCCGGTCGTCAAGGGGGTCGGCTCGGAGCGGGCGTACGAGATGCTCACGCTGTCCCTGCAGACCCTGGGCGGATCCGGGTTCCTGCAGGACTACCCGATCGAGCAGTACGTCAGGGACGCGAAGATCGACAGCCTGTACGAGGGCACCACCGCGATCCAGGGCCTCGACCTGTATTTCCGCAAGATCGTCAGGAACGACGGCCGGGCGCTGCGGCTGCTGATCGGCCAGATCAAGGACTTCGCCGCCGCCGAGTCGGGGAACGGCAGGCTCAAGGCCGAGCGCGGTGCGCTGGCCAGGGCAGCCGCCGACGTCGAGGGCATGGCGGCGGCGATGCACGGCTTCCTGGCCGGGTCCGCCGAGCAGCCCGCTGAGATCTACCGGGCCGGGCTGAACACCACGCGCCTGCTGCTCGCGCTCGGCGACCTGGTGATCGGCTGGCTGCTCGCGCGGCAGGCGGAAGTGGCGCTGGCCAGGCTGGACGAGGTGACGGCGGCCGACCGCCCGTTCTACGAGGGGAAGATCGCGGCTGCCCGGTTCTTCGCGGCCACGGTGCTGCCCAGGCTGGCTGCCGAGCGCCAGATCGCGGAGAGCACCACGCTGGACCTTATGGAGCTGTCGGCGGAAGCATTCTGACTGGCTACCGCGCCGGCATCACGCCCAGGCGAGCATGTTCAGCGGATCGGTGAGCATCGCCCCGGTGTCCCTGAGGACAGCGGACCCCATGTCGCCGTCGACGATGCGGTGATCGAAGGACAGCGCGAGCGTCGCCACCCTGCGCACCGCCAGCTGCCCCTCGTGCACCCACGGTGCATCCTTGACCTGGCCGAACGCGAGGATCGCCGCCTCGCCAGGGGTGAGGATGGGAGTGCCGGCGTCCACCCCGAAGACGCCCACGTTCGTGATCGTGATCGTGCCGCCGGTCAGGTCGGCGGGCGTTGCCTTGCCCGCGCGCGCGGTCTCGGTGAGATCCTGCAGCGCTCTGGCGAGCGCCGGGAGGCTGAGCGAATGGGCATCCTTGATGTTCGGCACGATCAGGCCGCGGTCGGTGGCCGCGGCGATGCCGAGATTGACGTAGTGCTTGACCACGATCTCCTGCGCGGCCTCGTCCCAGGAAGAGTTGATCATCGGCTGCCGCGCGGCCGCCACCAGCAGTGCCTTGGCCACGAAGAGCAACGGGGACACACGCACGCCGTCGAAGTCGGGCAGCGACCTGAGCCGTCTCGTGGCCGCCATCGTCTCGGTCATGTCGACCTGCAAGAACGTCGTGACGTGCGGGGCGGAGAACGCGCTGGCCGTCACCGCCGCCGCGGTGTGCTTGCGCACCCCGCGGATGCCGATGCGCTCCTCCCGCGGGACTGACGCAACCGCGGCAAGCTGTGCCGGGCGGGCGGCGCCACCTCCGGCCGCGGACAGCACGTCTTCGCGCGTGATCGAGCCGCCCGGGCCGGTCCCGTCCAGCGTTGACAGGTCCACCCCGCGGTCCCTGGCCAGCTTGCGGACCGGCGGCTTGGCCAGCATCGCTGGACGCTCGCCGCGGTCCGGGCGGCTAGCGCCCGCGGCCTCGTTAATCTCGGTTGTGGTTGTGCTTGCGGCGCTGGCTGCCGCCCCGGCATCCGGGCCGGGAGCCTTCCGCGCGCGGCGCTTGGTGCTGCCGAGCTTGACCCCGTAGCCGACGAGCACCGCCTGGCGCTCGGGCTTGGGCGCCAGGGTGCCATGTATGCCCGGCTCGGCCCCGGCTTCGGCCGGCGGCGGCACGAGATCCTCGGCGAGAGCGTCGGCCGTGGCCGCCTCGCCCTGGTCCGCTGCCCCGTCAGCGCTTTGGTGCGCGGCGGCATCTCCGGCGCCCGGGCTCACGTCGACCGAGATGATCGGCGTTCCGACGTCCGCGGTGACGCCCTCGGGCACGAGCAGCGCGGCGACCACGCCCTCGAACGGGCTGGGCAGCTCGACGACTGCCTTCGCCGTCTCGATCTCGACGATGATCTGGTTGACCGTCACGCGGTCGCCCGGCTGGACGTGCCACTTGACGATGTCCGCCTCGGTCAGGCCCTCGCCGACGTCGGGAAGCCTGAACTGCCTCAGCTCTGCCATTCCGGCCTCCTCAGTAGGCGAAGGTGCGGTCGACGCCGTCCAGCACCCGGTCCAGGTCCGGCAGATAGTGCTCCTCGATCCGGGAGGGCGGGTACGGGGTGGAATAACCGCAGACCCGCAGCACCGGCGCCTCCAGGTGGTAGAAGCACTCCTCGGTCACCCGCGCGGCGATCTCGGCGCCGAGGCCGCTGCTGATCGGCGCCTCGTGCACGACCACGCACCGGCCCGTGCGCCGGACCGACGCGAAGATCGTCTCGGTGTCCAGCGGCGCCAGCGACCGCAGGTCGATCACCTCGACGGAGCGTCCGTCCTCGGCCGCGGCGACGGCAGCCTGCGCGCATGTCCTGACCATCGGCCCGTAGGCCAGCACGGTGACGTCCGTGCCGCTGGCCAGCGTCCTTGCCTTGTCCAGCGGGACCGCGTTGGCCAGCCCGGCGGCCGTGTCCACCTCGGCCTTGTCCCAGTACCGCCGCTTGGGCTCGAAGAAGATGACCGGGTCCTCGGCGCTGATGGCCTGCTGGATCATCACGTAGGCGTCCGCCGGGTCGCCGCAGGCGACCACCCGCAACCCGGCCGTGTGGGCGAACAGCGCCTCCGGCGACTCGCTGTGGTGCTCGACCGCGCCGATGCCGCCGCCGCACGGGATCCTGATCACCACCGGCAGGCTGACGATGCCGAGCGAGCGCATCCGCATCTTCGCGAGCTGCGACACGATCTGGTCGAAGGCGGGATAGACGAAGCCGTCGAACTGGATCTCGCAGACCGGCCGGTAGCCGCGCAGCGCCAGGCCGATCGCGGTGCCGACGATGCCGGACTCGGCCAGCGGGGTGTCGATCACCCGGGCCTCGCCGAAGTCCTTCTGCAGCCCGTCGGTGACCCGGAAGACGCCGCCGAGCTTGCCGACGTCCTCGCCCATGATGAGGACCTTGGGGTCGCTCTCCATCGCCTTGCGCAGGCCCTCGTTGATCGCCCGGGACAGGGTGAGGGTGGTCATCGGGCTGCCTCCGGCGTCACGAACGAGTCGAGGTAGGCGGTGAATTGCTCCCGCTCGGCATCGATCAGGGAGTGCGGCCCGGCGTAGACGTTCTCGAACATCGCGGCCGGCTTCGGATCCGGCATCTCCAGGCAGGACTTCCTGACCCTGGCCCCGAGCCGGTCAGCCTCGGCGTCCACGGCCTCGAAGAAATCGCGGTCCGCGAACTCGGACCGGATCAGGTACGCCTTGACCCGCTCGATCGGGTCCTTCAGCTTCCACGACTCAAGCTCGGCGGCCAGCCGGTACCTGGTCGGGTCGTCGGTGGTGGTGTGCGCCCCCATCCGGTAGGTGAAGGCCTCGATCAGCGTCGGGCCCTGACCCTCCCGCGCGGACTGCAGCGCCTTCCTGGTCACCGCGAGGCAGGCGAGCACGTCGTTGCCGTCCACCCGGATGCCGGGGAAGCCGAAGCCGAGCGCGCGCTGGTACAGCGGGAAACGGCTCTGGCGCTCCAGCGGCTCGGAGATGGCCCACTGGTTGTTCTGGCAGAAGAACACGATCGGCGCGTTGCTCACCGATGCCCAGATGAAGGCCTCGTTGACGTCGCCCTGGCTGGTCGCGCCGTCGCCGAAGTAGGCGATGGCCGCCTCGCCGTCCTCGCCCACCGCGCCGTCGCGCTGGATGCCCATCGCATAGCCGGTCGCGTGCAGCGTCTGGCTGCCGACGACGATCGTGTACAGGTGGAAGTTGTGCGCCTTCGGATCCCAGCCGCCGTGGCTCACCCCGCGGAATAGCTCGAGCAGCTTCGTCGGATCCAGGCCGCGGCACCACGCGACGCCGTGCTCGCGATAGGTGGGGAACGCCATGTCCCTGGGCTCGAGCGCCCGGCCCGAGCCGACCTGTGCCGCCTCCTGGCCGAGCAGCGAGGCCCAGATCCCCAGCTCACCCTGGCGCTGCAGCGCGATCGCCTCGAAGTCGATCCTGCGGACGAGTACCAGGTCGGTGTACAGGTCCCGGATTTCCCCGGCGGACACGTCCAGCGGGTAGTCAGGATGCTCGATCCGCTCGCCTTCGGGGGTGAGGAGCTGAATGAGTTCCGCGGTGCCGGCCCGGCCGTCACGGCCGAGCGGATCGCCTGCGGCGACCGCACCTTGAGCATTGACGGCCACGTACCACTCCTAGCTACCCAGGGCCGGTCGCGGAGATCACCGTTGACCGGCCGGTCGTCCGTCCCGCAGTGACATTACCCGCCAGGAGCGGCGCTAAGTGAACCAGTTTGGGCAGGCTACCGCTACCGTGGGCCGTTGCAGGTTCCGGCCGCCGTCCGGTCTGGCCGGCGGCCTCCGGCCGCGCGTCGGCGGCTGCCTCGCGTACGCTGCGTCACGTGGCCAGAGTTGTCGTCGACGTGATGCTCAAGCCGGAGATCCACGACCCGCAGGGCGAGGCGATCGCCCGCGCCTGCCGTCGGTTGGGCTTCGGCTATGTCCTCGGCGTCCGGCAGGGCAAGAGGTTCGAGGTAGAGATCAGCGGGTCGGCTGACGAGGCAGCCGTGGCCCGGTTGGCCGAGCTTGCCGCCGAGTTGCTGGCCAACCCGGTGATCGAGGAATTCCAGATCCGGGTGCCGTAATTTCCTGGCCGTCCCTGGGGCATCTCCTGAAACGCCTGCACCGTGACGGATCCGGCGTGGCCGCGCGGGTTCCCGCGGGCCGCGCATCCTCGGCTGAGGTGCTGGAATCGGCACTGTTCGTCCAGTAATCACCTGAGTTCATGATTACCACGGTCCGGCACGGGAAATCTTTCACAATGTGACCGACGGGATTGATGGAGGCAGGGAGTAGAGGTACGGATGCGTACTCGGGTGATTCGAGCCGAGGAGGCGACCGTCGACGTCAAGTTCTGCCTGATGTTCCCGCGCGAGTCGCTCAGCGTGCCGGTGATGCGCCGGGTGCTGGGCGACACACTGAACAGGCTTGGCGTCGACGAGGAGTGCATAGGCGATCTGCTGCTCGCCGTCACGGAGGCATGCACGAACGTCCTGCAGCACGGCGGGCCCAGCCACCGCTATGAGGTAGTGGCCAGCATCGGCCGCCGCGGCTGCGTGGTCGACGTGCTCGACAGCGGCCGTGGCTTCGATCCGGGCAGGCTGGCAGCGCACCGGCGGCCGGCCCAGCTGCCCGGGCGGCACCCGCGGTTCCGCCGCCGCCAGCTTGCCCACGCCGCCGCCCCGGGCCAGCCGGCGACCGTCACGCTGGTGGCGCCGTCGGCGCTGCACGCCGCGCGCAGCAGGTTCTCCCGGGCCAGGCGCGACCTGGACGACGAGGCGATCGCGCGGCTGCCCGAGTCGGGCCGCGGCCTGGCCATCATGCGCGCCTGCGTGGATAACGTGACGCTGAGCAGCGGCCCGGGCCGGGGCACCGTGGTCTCGCTGAGCAAGCGTCTCGAATGGCGGCGGGATGCCCCGCTGGCCGTGCCGGAGACCGCCAGGCTTCGGGACGCGGGCTGAGCCGGTAGCCTGCCAGCATGCTGTGCCCGCGCATGCTGTGCCCGCGCAGGATGCTGTGCCCGCGCATGCTGAGCCCGCGAGGGCGTCCGTGATGGCGGCACGTGTGGGAGTCATCACCTTTCCCGGCTCGCTCGACGACAAGGACGCGGCCCGCGCGGTCCAGCGTGCGGGCGGCGAGGCCGTCCCGCTCTGGCACGGCGATCGCGTCCTGCGCGGCGTCGATGCCGTGATCCTGCCGGGCGGGTTCTCTTACGGTGACTACCTGCGCTGCGGGGCAATCGCCCGGTTCGCGCCGGTCATGACCGAGCTTGTGCCCGCCGCGCGGGCTGGCCTGCCGGTGCTCGGGATCTGCAACGGCTTCCAGATCCTGTGCGAGGCGCACCTGCTGCCGGGCGCGCTGACCCGCAACGGCGGGCTCCGTTTCGTCAGCAAGGATGTCCGGCTCCGGATCGAAAGCATCAGGACGCCGTGGACCAGCCAGTATGCCGAGGGCCAGGAGATCACCGTGGTGCTCAAGAGCGGTGAGGGAGCGTATGTGGCCGGCCCGGTGACCCTTGCCGAACTCGGCACGCGCGGCCGGGTGGTCGCCCGGTACGCCGGCGCCAACCCGAATGGCTCGGCCGGCGATATCGCCGGCATCTGCAACGAGACGGGCAACGTGGTGGGCCTGATGCCGCATCCCGAGCACGCCATCGACGCGCTGACCGGTCCAGGCACGGACGGACTCGGCTTTTTCGCCTCCGTCCTGCTCGCCGGGGTGGATGCGTGACACGCCAGGACGCGCTGCTGGGCCTGGACACCGTGGCCCGCGCGGCTGCGACGCCGCAGCGTCCGCAGCCGCACACGGAACTGGGCCTGACCGACGCCGAGTACGAGCGGATCAGGGGCATACTCGGCCGTCGGCCGACCGACGCCGAGCTGGCGATCTACTCGGTCATGTGGAGCGAGCACTGTTCGTACAAGTCGTCGCGGGCGCACCTGCGGCAGTTCGCCGAGAAGGCGCCGCCGACCGATGCGCTGCTGGCCGGCATGGGGCAGAACGCCGGGGTCGTGGACATCGGGCAGGGCTACGCGGTCACCTTCAAGATCGAGTCGCACAATCATCCCTCCTACGTGGAGCCGTTCCAGGGGGCCGCGACCGGGGTGGGCGGGATCGTCCGCGACATCCTGGCGATGGGCGCCAGGCCGGTGGCCGTGATGGACGCGCTCAGGTTCGGCCCGGCGGACGCGCCGGACACCCGGCGGGTGCTGCCCGGCGTGGTCGGCGGCATCTCCTTCTACGGGAACTGCCTCGGCCTGCCCAATATCGGCGGTGAGCTGGCCTTCGACCCCTGCTATGCGGGCAACCCGCTGGTGAACGCGCTCTGCGTGGGAGTCATGCGGCACGAGGACCTCAAGCTGGCGGCCGCCAGCGGGCCGGGGAACAAGGTGGTCCTGCTCGGGTCGCGGACCGGCCCGGACGGCATCGGCGGCGCCTCGGTGCTCGCCAGCGCGTCGTTCGGCGGGGCTGGCGAGGGCGCGAAACGCCCGAGCGTCCAGGTCGGCGACCCGTTCATGGAGAAGCTGCTGGTTGAATGCTGCTTGCAGCTGTACGCGGCGGGCCTGGTAGTCGGCGTTCAGGACCTGGGCGCCGCCGGAGTCTCCTGCGCCACGACCGAACTGGCGGCCGGCGGGGGCGTCGGCATGCGGGTCAGCCTGGACTCGGTCCCGCTGCGCGATACCGCGCTCGGGCCGGCCGAGATCTTGATGAGCGAGTCCCAGGAACGCATGATGGCGATCGTCGAGCCGGCCGGCATCCCGCGCTTCCTGGAGATCTGCGCCCGCTGGGAGGTGCCTGCCACCGTCATCGGCGACGTCACCGGCACCGGCAGGCTCGAGATGACCTGGCACGGCGAGCAGATCGTGAACATCCCGCCCGGCAGCGCCGCCGACGAAGGGCCGGTCTACGACCGCGTCGCGCGGCGCCCGGACGGCCAGGACCGGCGCGAGGCGGACGACCCGGCCGTGCTGACCCGGCCGGCCGGCGGCCCCGGCCTGCGGGCCGCGCTGCTCGCGCTGGTCTCCTCGCCCGACGCGGCCGACAAGGCATGGGTCACCGAGCAGTACGACCACTACGTGCGCGGCGATACCGTCCTCGCGGCGCCGCAGGACGCCGGCCTGGTCAGGATCGACGAGCAGACCGGCCTGGGGGTGGCGCTCGCGACCGACGGCAACGGCAGGTACGCCCTGCTCGACCCGTACGCGGGCGCCCAGCTCGCGCTCGCTGAGGCATACCGGAACGTGGCCGCCACCGGCGCGCGGCCGCTCGCGGTGACCAACTGCATGAACTTCGGGTCGCCGGAGGATCCCGGCGTCATGTGGCAGTTCGCCGCGGCGGTGCGCGGGCTTGCGGACGCCTGCGCGGCCCTGGGCGTGCCGGTGACCGGCGGCAACGTGAGCTTCTATAACCAGACCGGCGGGGCGGCGATCCACCCGACGCCGGTCGTCGGGGTGCTCGGCGTGCACGACGACGTCAGGCGTCGGCTGTCGATCGGCTTCGGCGAGGCTGGCGCCAGCGTGCTGCTGCTCGGCCGCACCGCACCGGAATTCGGCGGTTCGTTGTGGGCGAGCGTCGCGCACGGGCACGTTGGTGGCCGGCCGCCCGCGGTGGACCTGGCGGCGGAACGGCGGCTCGCGTCGGTGCTCGCCGCCGGGGCCGCGGGCGGCCTGGTCGCGACGGCGCACGACCTGTCCGACGGCGGGCTGGCCGTGGCGCTCGCCGAGTGCTGCCTGGCCGGCCGGACCGGCTGCACGGTTACCCTGCCCGGGGATCCGTTCATCAGCCTGTTCAGCGAATCAGCCGCGCGCGCCGTGGTGGCCGTGCTGCCCGGCTCGGTGGCGGGCTTCACCGAGCTGTGCGCCGAGCACGGGGTGCCCGCTGCCGTGATCGGCATGACCGGCGGCTCCAGCCTGGTGGCCGCCGGCCTGTTCAGCATTCCGCTTGACGAGGTTGGCGCGGCGCACAGCCAGGCCCTGCCAGCGATCTTCGGCTGACGCGGGCCCTGGGGCCGGCCAGCCCCGCAGCCGCCGGCCACGCGGCCCGGCGTCAGTACGCGGTCCGGAACGAGACGGCCTGCCGCCATGGCAAGGGCGAACTGCATGCGCTCATGGCCACGCCGGACTCGCCTGGCTGGCCGCCGAGCGGCGGGTTGACCGCGGTGAGGCAGAGCCTGTCCGCGAAGCTGCGCAGCCGCCAGCCGCCTAGCCCGGCCGTATCCTTGGGCTGGTACTCGTGTAGCCACCGCTGCCGCCGGAGACTCAGGTTGCACCTGGACAGCGTGGCGCCCTGGGCGGCGGGGGAGGAAGGCGCGGTCAGGCACCGGCCGTCCGGAACATAGATCAGGATGTAGGTGCCGCCGCTCATCCGGGCGGCAGTCCACTCGCCGGCCGCCGATGCCTGGCTGGGCCTGCCGGATGGGGCGAACGCCAGGCCGGTCGCCGACAGGTAGAGCTGGCCAGGGACCGGACGGGAGTCCCGCCGCGGCGGCGGGCCCGGATTGAGGAGCCCGATGGCTACCGTGCTGAGCACGTGCCTGGGCAGCGACGGGGCGGATTGCCGCCGGGCACGGGCGGTTCCCTGGGTCACCACGAGGACGCTCGCGACCGTCGCGGCGGTCGCGATTGCCAGGACGGTGCCCGCGATCCTGAGAGCCCAGGAGCCGCGGGACCGCCGGGCACTGATACCGCGCTGGCCTGGCATACCGAAGCACTACCGCTAGGGAGTATGTGCTGCCAAGGAATATCATGGAATATAGATAAAAACTATGGGCTGCGGCGGCTGCGTGCCAGGCTGGCGCGCACGAGCCGCTGTGGCGTGCCCGGACCGTCCGGGTGGCGTGCCGGGCTTGCCCGGCGGCGCGGCGTGCTTGCCCGTGCGCGCCAGGCTCGACTGCCACACCGCCGGTGCTGACCGCCGGCTACCTTCACAGCGATGCCCATGCGACGCCTGGATCCGCAGCGGCTGCTCGCCGCCGTCAACGAGCAGCGGGCCGCGCTTGGCACGCCTGCCTGGGCCGGCCCGCTGACGGCCGTGGCACTCGGCGGCGGCTGCGTCGCGGCCGTGGCCGCAGCGCTCGACGCCGGCCTGGTGCCGTGCCGGGAGGCGCTGCGCGCGGCCGCGATGCGCCTGCTTGACCTGCTCTCCACCCGGGCACCGGGCCGGGCCGTCGAGGTGCGCATCCCGCCGGTCGCCGCTATCCAGTGCGTCGAGGGTCCCCGCCATACCCGCGGCACCCCCCCGAACGTGGTGGAGACCGACGCCGTGACCTGGGTCAGGCTGGCGACCGGACGGCTGGCCTGGCCGGACGCCCTGGCTGACGGCCGGATCCGGGCCAGCGGGCCGCGGGCTGACCTTTCCGGATACTTGCCGTTGCCGCCCGCGGAGGTGGCCGGCTGACTGCTCACCGCGGACGGCACGTCACCGCGGACGGCACGGAAAGACTTTCCGCGCGGCAGTACTGGCAACTCGGGCCCGCGCTACTCAATAGACTGACGAGGTGATCAAGCCCGATGGCCGGCTGACGGCCGAGCTGGATCCGGGGGAGCAGCCGCGGGATGCCTGCGGTGTCTTCGGTGTCTGGTCACCCGGCGAGGAAGTCGCCAAGCTGACTTACTTCGGCTTGTACGCACTGCAGCACCGCGGCCAGGAATCCGCTGGCATCGCGGTCAGCGACGGCCGCCGGATCGTGGTGTACAAGGACATGGGCCTGGTGCCCCAGGTCTTCGACGAATCGGTGCTGCACACCCTGCGCGGTCACATCGCGGTCGGTCATTGCCGCTACTCCACCAGCGGCTCGTCCGTATGGGAGAACGCCCAGCCGACCTTCCGCGCGACGCCGTCGGCGAGCCTCGCGCTCGGCCACAACGGCAACCTGATCAACACCCTGGAACTGGCCGCGCTGGTGGATCCGGCGGCTGGCGCGGGCGGAAGCCGTGCCACCACCGATACCGACGTGCTCACCGCGCTGTTCGCCGGCGCCACCGCTGACCCCCTGGGCCCGGCGGGCGGCCAGGGCGGAACCGGCATCGAGGAGTCCGCGCTCGCCGCGCTGCCGCTGGTACGGGGCGCGTACTCGCTGGTTTTCATGGACGAGCGGACCCTGTACGCGGCCCGTGACCCCCGCGGCTTCCGCCCGCTCGTGCTCGGCAGGCTCGCCCGCGGCTGGGTCGTGGCCAGCGAGACAGCGGCGCTGGACATCGTCGGCGCGACCATGATCCGGGAGGTCGAGCCGGGCGAGCTGATCGCCATCGACGAGGCGGGTGTGCGGTCCCGGCGATTCGCGCCGCAGGACCCACGCGGCTGCCTCTTCGAGTACGTCTACCTGGCCAGGCCGGACACCACCATCGCCGGGCGGGGGGTGCAGGCCACCAGGGTGGCGGTCGGCCGGCAGCTGGCGGCCGAGTACCCGGTCCCGGCTGACCTGGTCATCCCGGTGCCGGAGTCGGGTACGCCAGCCGCGATCGGCTACGCCGAGGCCAGCGGCATCCCGTACGCGCAAGGACTGGTCAAGAACTCCTACGTGGGCCGGACGTTCATCCAGCCGAGCCAGACGATCAGGCAGCTCGGCATCCGGCTGAAGCTGAACCCGCTCAGGGATGTGATCGCCGGCCAGCGGGTCATCGTCGTGGATGACTCGATCGTCCGGGGCAATACGCAGCGCGCCATCGTCGCGATGCTGCGCGAGGCAGGGGCCGCCGAGGTGCACGTGCGCATCTCCAGCCCGCCGGTGACCTGGCCGTGCTTTTACGGAATCGACTTCGCCAGCCGGGCCGAGCTGATCGCCGGCAGCCTGTCGGTCGATGAGATCCGGGCCTCGCTCGGCGCTGACTCGCTCGGGTACGTCTCGCTGGCCGGCCTCACCGCGGCGACCACGCTGCCGGCGGACCGGCTCTGCCGGGCATGCTTTGACGGAAACTACCCGATTCCGGTGGCGGCAGCGGAGCGGGGTAAGCACGTCCTCGAGGGCGCCGCGGCCAGCGCCGCCGAGGCCGGGCGGTGACCAGGACGCCAGGCCCGAGCTACGCCGGAGCTGGCGTCGACATCGCGGCCGGGCAGCGAGCGGTCGAGCTGATGCGCGCGGCCGTTGCCCGGACGGCCGGGCCCGAGGTCGTCGGCGGGATCGGCGGGTTCGCCGGGCTGTTCGACGCGTCCAGGCTGGCCAGCTACCGGCGGCCGCTGCTGGCCACCTCGACCGACGGCGTCGGCACCAAGGTGGCGATCGCGCAGCGCCTCGGCCGGTACGACACCGTCGGCATCGACTTGGTGGCGATGGTCGTTGACGACCTCGTCGCCTGCGGTGCGGAGCCGCTGTTCATGACCGACTACGTGGTCTGCGGAGCGCTCCGGCCCGAGCGCGTCGCCGCCATCGTCAGCGGCGTCGCCGAGGGCTGCGTGCTGGCCGGCTGCGCCCTGCTCGGCGGCGAGACCGCCGAGCACCCTGGCCATCTCGGGCCCGACGATTTCGACCTGGCGGGGGCCGCGACCGGGGTGGTGGAGGCCGCTGAACTGCTCGGGCCGGACCGGGTCCGGCCCGGCGACGCGCTGATCGCGATGGCGTCCTCCGGGCTGCATTCCAACGGGTTTTCCCTGGTCAGGAAGCTGATCGATGATCACGAAGGCGGACTGCCGCTGGATGCCGCGCCGCCCGCGCTGGGCAGGACGCTGGGGGAGGAACTGCTGATCCCGACCCGGATCTACGCCCGTGACTGCCTCGCCGTCGCCGCTGGCTGTGACGTGCACGCGTTCGCCCACATCACCGGCGGCGGGCTGGCCGCCAACCTCGGCCGGGTGCTGCCGCCGGCCGCGGACGCCCTGGTCGACCGCGGTACCTGGCGCCCGCCGCCGGTATTCGGGCTGCTGGCTGCGCACGGGCAGGTGCCGCAGGATGAGATGGAGCGGGTGTTCAACATGGGCGTGGGGATGGTAGCCGTGGTTGCCGCCGGCCAGGCTGACCGCGCGCTGGCACTGCTCGCCGCACGCGAGGTGCCCGCCTGGCTGGCCGGCCAGGTCGGCACCGGGACGGGCACTGCCCGCCTGCACGGCCGCCATCCCGGCTGAGGCCACGCCCGTGCGGGCCGGCCCGGTGCTGGCTACCGGCTGGCTACCGTCGGGCTGGCTACCGTCGGGCTGGCTACCGTCGGGCTGGCTACCGTCGGGCTGGCTAGCGCCCCGCCGGGGGCTCAGGCGCCGCCGGTCCGGCTCACCCCGGCCGATGCGCCGTTTGCCCGGCGCGGCGCCTCGCCGGCCAGGGTATGCCGGCCCAGATCGTCATCCAGGCCGTCCTCATCCTCATCCTCATCTTCGTCGTCACCATCGTCGTCGGCGTAGCGATCGGCGAGTTCCGCGTAGGCGGTCTCCGATTCCACTTCCTGCTGGTCCGTGACGACACCCAGCTCAGCCCGCAGCCGGTCAAGATCCGTGCCGCCGCTGTTGTACTTGAGCTGGCGTGCAACCTTGACCTGCTTGGCCTTGGCTCGGCCGCGCCCCATTGGCTCGACCCCCTCGAACGTACGGGGGCCAGTCAGGCCCCTGGTCACCGCACCGATTGTGCTGTCTTCATTGCGCTGATGCTGGCGGGCTTGCTTGCACAACAGACAGACCCGACGCCTCTCCACCGCCTGGGACGCGACGCGTTTCCTGCCTCCGTACGGACATAACCGTACCTGGTTTGCGCGCTAAGCGCTTCCGGGCAATGCGGATGGCGGCTGGTCAGCCCCCGAGCCAGATACCGCGCAGCCGGCCTACCTCGGACATCCGCCGTTCGGCCAGCCGGTCAGCGGCCACAACCGGCGGTACGCCCTCTTCGCCGGCCATCACCAGGATCTGCCTGGTCGTGTCGAAGATCCGGGCTGCCCGCGCCTGCGCCCGGTCGAAGCTGAACCCGGTCAATTCGTCGGCAACCTGGATCACACCGCCAGCGTTCACCAGGTAGTCCGGGACATACACGATGCCCCGGTCGGCCAGCTGTTTCTCGATGCCGGGCTGAGCGAGCTGGTTGTTGGCGCCACCGCAGATGATCCTGGCGGTCAGCGCCGTGATCATGTCGTCAGTGATCGATCCGCCGAGGGCGCAGGGCGAGTAGATATCCAGCTGCCCGGCGGCGAGCTCGGCCCGGCTGGCGGCCACTTCCACCGCAGGGTGCTCCGTGCGTACCCGCTCGACGGCAGCCGCCGCGACATCGCAGATGACGACCCGGGCACCGGCGTCCATGAGGTGCCCGACCAGGTGACGGCCGACCTTGCCGACGCCCTCGACGGCGACGCGCCTGCCTTCCAGGCTGGCGGCCCCCCATACATGCTCCGCGGCGGCGCGCATGCCCTGGAAGACGCCGAAGGCGGTCAGTACGGAGGAATCCCCGGCGCCGCCGTTCGCGACCGTCCGGCCGGTGACATGCGTGCACTCGCGCGCGATGATGTCCATGTCCTCGCTGTAGGTGCCGACATCGCAGGCTGTGACGTAACGCCCGTTCAGTGACTCGACGAATCGCCCGTAGGCACGCAGCAGCGCCTCGGACTTGAGCCGTGCCGGATCCCCGATGATGACGGCCTTGCCGCCGCCGAGGTCAAGCCCGGCCAGGGCGTTCTTATAGGCCATCGCCCTGGACAGGTTGAGCACGTCGGCCAGCGCGGCGTCCTCGCCCGGGTAGGGGTAGAACCGGGTGCCGCCCAGCGCGGGCCCGAGCCTGGTCGAGTAGATGGCGATGATCGCCCGCAGGCCGGTGGGCGCGTCCTGGCAGAACACCACCTGCTCGTGCCCGGAATGGCCGTTTGCACCGCTGCCTGGTAGTTGCTCGGCCGCACCATCAGCAAGAGCGGACTTGTGAGCACTCCCGAATACATTCGTCACTTCAGTGACTCCCGGTTCGGTCCCGCGTCCTCGTTGAGGCGGGTTCTCCGGACCAGGGTATGCCGCCGCCCTGCCATCGCAGGGCGCCTGGCGGCGATCTCGTCAGCAGGAGGGCTTCTCCCGGTACACCATGGCATGTCACGATTTGGACATGTTGCCCTGCGCTGCCTATCTGCGCGTATATGAACCGCTTTCGGCCTTTCACCCGGTCGACCGGGCCCACTGGGCCGCCTATGCGACCTCGCCGGACCGCCCGCGCCGGGCCAGCGCACTGGCGGCGGAGCATGCGGAGTCGCTCCGCAGGCTCACCGCGCTGCCGCCGATCGTGGCGCCAGCGCAGGAAAGCAGGCACGCATACGTGCGGTGGGCCGAAGGCCTTACCTATATCTGCCCGTGGCAGACCAGGCTGCGATCCTGGCTCGCGCTGAGCGCGCTGCGGGCCACCGGCCGGCCGCTCCTCTCGGAAGCGTTCGCGCCACGCCAGGCTGAACTGGCCGCCGAGGACTTCGCTCGCTGGGAAGGCCGCGAGGGGCCGCCCCGCGTCTACATACGGACCAGCGCGTGGTCAGTGCCGCTGTCCTGGTTCGTGCCCTTCGCGCCAACCGAGCGCTGGCTGGTCGTCGGCACTCCGGCCGCGGGGGAGAGCAGGGGCCCGGCCACCGCGGCCGCCACTCGCACGCTGATCTACGCCACGGCGATGTCCCAGGCGCGCAGGCGGGTGGCACGGTCGCTGGCCACCGCCCGCCGGATATCCGGCAGCCGCCTGGCGGAATCCGAGCCCGCGGTGGCCGCGCTGCTGCGCGTCGGAACCGAGCTTGAGGAGATTGGCCGGTGGCTTGAGGAGTTCCATCCGCATTCGCTGCTGGAACTCGACTACGGGGGGCTGGTGCAGTTGCTGGACGACGAGGCGCTGCGCGGTGACCAGTCGGCGGCCGAGGTCGCTGCGGCGGTGAATGCCCTGGCCGGCAAGGAACTTGAGCTGGCCGCCGCCATGTACCGGCGCCTGCGCGCCAGGTGGCGCGCGCTGGAGGCGATTGAGCTAGGTAGTTAAGGGAGGGGGATGGACTTTTCCGAATCTGCCCGTTGCGACGTTCCGTATAGCTAGAATCACGCAGCGTGACTCAGATCAGTGGAGCAACGGGGTAACTCAGCACAGAAACTTTGCTCCGGGTGGTCGACTTGTCACGGCTGGTGATGGCAATATGGTCTCTGAGTAGACCATATGGGACATCCACGGCAGGCTCCCCAACGGAGCCAGGCACCGCAACAAACGCAGGATCGCAGTACCGGTCCAGGAGGAGAGGCCGTACACATGTCTGCACGCACACCAGAAGCCGAGCCACTGCTGACACCGGCGGAGGTCGCGACAATGTTCAGGGTGGATCCGAAAACCGTTACCCGGTGGGCAAAGGCCGGCAAGCTGACGTCAATCCGCACGCTGGGTGGTCACCGTCGGTACCGGGAGACAGAGGTTCGCGCCTTGCTCGCGGGGATCCCGCAGCAGCGCTCGGAGTAGGACCTGGCCGCTTTCCTGGCGCGATGCGCGACAGGACAGCCGCGAAGGCGCGCGGTGAGCGCGCTGGTGGCGGCCAGCGAGAAGGAACGAAAGTAGGGAGTACGGCAGGGGGGTCGGCCCCGGTGGCCATGCGCCGCGTAGGGGCATAGTTCAAGGAACTGGCTAGCTGAACGCGGTTCCATCGGACGTTGCCGGGGTCGATCCGGCCCCATCGGGGATGCGTGGCCCGCAGTCCGGCCACGGTCGCGATAACAGCGAAAACCGCGGCCGCGAGAGCGGCGCACATGCGTAGCAGAATTGCAGCTGACAGCGGCCGTCAGCAACCCGAGCCCGGATCGTGTGCGATCAGAGCGGGCTGGGTCCCGGCCAGATCATCACAATTCGTAGTTATCGAGCGACTTCTCGTAATCACCCTTGCCGCGCTGGCGGGTCGGCAATACTGATCGCGGGGCCGGCGGCGGGGGGCTGACGACGGCAGGCAGGCGTCCCGTGCGGAAGCGCTTTGTGTAGCAGGGCCCATGGAGCAGCAGCACATTAAGCAGCAAGCACAGCGACACGGGCAGGCCGTGTCATGGCAAGAGTCGATGACCACGTGCGTGCGCCCGTGAGGGGGCCCGCCGACGGACGGAGCGTGCCGTCGCCTTGAGGGGAGGACCGCACCATGCGTGATCCGGATCTGGTCGGGCGTGCGCGGCGGGCTGCAGCGGAGCTCGAGCAGGCATGGAATCGCTGGCGCAACGCGTACGGCGCCTGCGCGGAACCGCTGGCGCCTGTATCGAGCTACGTAGGCTACTCGCTCGAGGAACCGTGGGGGGAACCCAGAGTGGTGTTCGGCGTGGCAGCTGAAGAGGCTGAGCAACTCGCCGCGCTGCTCGATGGACTTGACCGGGGCGGCCGGGCAGCGCCTGGCCTCCCGGCGCCTGGTCGGCCGGCCATTGAGCTACCGATGCCTGGCCGGCCGGCCGGCGAGCTGCCGGCGCCTGGCCGGCCGGCGGCCGGGCAGCCGGGTTCCTCGCATCCGGCTGCGGGCAGCGGGCGGCTCAGTGGCCTGTCCGCGGCGGCGGAGGTCGCGCGTGCCGTCGCCGGCGCGCGCCTGCGGGTGCCGCCGCAGGCTTCGGCCGCCTCCCCGGAGCGGCGCCGGGCCGCCGCGCCGCTCTCCGCGGAGCCGCTGAACCCGCCTGCCCAAGTCGGCCTGCCCGTTGCGCCGCCCCCGGCGGCGCCACTCGACTCGCTGCCGCCCGCTGACTCGCTGCCGCCCGCTGACTCGCTGCCGCCCGCTGACTCGCTGCCGCCCGCTGATTCGCTGCCGCCCGCTGATTCGCTGCCGCCGACGATGGCGGCAGTGCCGCAGGGCCTGGCGATGCCGTCAGTTCCGCCGCCCTCCGCTTCGTCGATGACCTCGCCGCCGCCGGTCAGCCAGGCGGAGCCACTGTCCCCGCCGGCAGCGGTCAGGGCCGGCCTATGCGGCCAGGACACCATGCCAGGAGCCGGCGGGGGCTGGCAGCATGACCAGGCAGGCGTCCTGGCCGACGGTGGCCAGCCCGCCCTGATGGCCTTCCGGCCCGGCCTCGCGTCGCTGCCTGGCGACGGCCTTGAGCCTGACCCCTTCGCCGATGTACGCCAGACCGCCGTCGGCCAGCCGGCCGAGCGGCCGAGAGCTCATCGCCGCGCCGGGGGGCACGTCATGCAGCGACCGGCCCGGCAGAAGCGGGGCAGCGCGGCGGCCGGGCATGACCCGTTGCCAGCGTCGCAGCCGGAAGCAGCGCGGCAAGCTCGCGGGGCAGCGCACGACGGCGAGCCTGGCATGAATGGCAGCGGGCTCGCCGCCATGTCGGGCGACCTGGCTGGCTGGGCATCCGGCGAGCTGCCGGGGCAGGCATCGCGGCAACTGGCGCCGTGGACGCCCACCTACCGCCGCCCAGATGACGCGGATCCGGCCGGCGACGGCACTCGCACGGACAAGGTCGTCTGACCGGGCGGACGGGCGAAGCCTGCCAGCGCCGGGCGCGTGCCGGGTCGCGGACCAGCCGCGCGCGGGTCGCGGACCAGCCGCGCGCGGGTCGCGGACCAGCCGCGCGCGGGTCGCGGAATAGCGGGAATTGAGCCATCGGACTCAGCTTCTCCTCAGGTTGAGGATCCATCATGCGGGCGGGCGTGGAGCCTGTTTCGCGCCCGCACGATGGAGGGAGTTGAGTTCCGATGTCGGATTCATTCCGGCCGCCCGGCTCCGCTGCACCGCGCAGTGGGAAACGCCTGCGCCATCCGCTGATCCTGGCGGGCGTCGCCGTGGCTGCGGTCGGCTCGGGAGCCGGGGTGGCCCTGGCCGTCACCTCGGGCGGCGGGTTGCCTGTCACGTCGGCGAGTCCGCTGGCGGCCTCACCGTCATCTTCGCCGCCCGCTTCCCGGCTGCCGCGCCGGATGTTCGGTCCCGGCCACCACAGGTTCATTGGTCCCGGCTTCCGTGGCCCGGCTGGGGCGATCATGGGTCCGCTGGCTGGCCCGGGACTCTTCGGGGCCGTGCACGGCCAGATCGTCGTCCCCAAGCCAGGCGGCGGTTATCAGACTGTCGACATCCAGCAGGGCACGGTGACCGCGGTGAACGCCACGTCGGTCACGGTGAAGAGCGCTGACGGGTTCACCAAGACCTACGCGGTGACGAGCTCGACGGTGGTGGACGCGCAGCGCAGCGGCATCGGCTCGGTCAAGGCTGGCCACAAGGTGGCCGTGACCGCCACTCAGAGCGGCGCCGTGGCCACCGCACGCCGCATCGCGGACCTGACGCTGCTTCAGCAGGATCTGCAGCGCGGCCGGTCTGGATTCGTCGCGCCCGAGCCGCCGGCCAGCCCCGGCGGCACCGCAGGGTAGCTGCCGCTGGCTCGCCAGGCGCTGTGCCCGCAGGCGCTGTGCTCGCCAGGCGCCGCGGGTCGCCAGGCGCTGTGCTCGCCAGGCGGTGTCGGCCAGGCGCTGTGCTCGCCAGGCGCCGCGGGTCGCCAGGCGCTGTGCTCGCCAGGCGGTGTCGGCCAGGCGCTGTAAGTGCTCGGCCGGCGCGGTGCAGGCCACCGGCACCGTCCGGCTGTCTCCGGCCGGACCGCGACCCGCGGGCCAATCCGGGATGAGTGTCAGACCCCTGCGAGACAATCAGGCCGTGCGGGTCGCGGTGGTGGCGGGGACCGGTGGCTCCGGCCTGCTGCGCGAGCTCGCTCCGGACGGCAGCCCGCGGGACGGCCTCGTTCAAGTAAAGGATCTTTCTGCCGCGGTTGCCGGCTACGAACAGTCCGGTCCGGTGCGTTGGGTGTGGGCCTCCGGGGCGCGCCTCTACCCTGCCCTGCTGCGGGCCGGCGTGCGGGTAGCGCGCTGTCACGACGTCGAGCTGACTGAGCGGCTGCTGGCCAGCAGGGATGGGCCGGAGGCGGGGCCGGGAACGCCGGTCCTGGCCCTCGGGGCAGCCGGCCAGACCGAAGTCGGCGGGCCTGCGCAGGCCCAGGGTGCGCTGTTCGACGCCGCTGCCTCGGCCGGGCCGGATCCGGTTGCCGTGCTCGACGCGCTGATAGCGGCGCACGCCAGCCAGCTCGGCCGGATCGATGCCGACGAGCGGCCCGGCCGGTTCGGGGTGCTGGTGGCCGCCGAGTCAGCTGGTGGCCTGCTCGCTGCCGAGATGAGCTTCGCCGGGTTGCCGTGGCGCGCTGACGTGCATGACTCGCTGCTGGCCGGGATGCTCGGGCCGCGGCCGCCAGTGCTGCCCGCCGGAGCGAGGCCGGCCCGGCTGGCGGAGCTTGCCGCCAGGATCGGAGCCGCGTTCGACGACAGGCGGGTTAATCCGGACTCGCCAGCGCAGCTGATCCGCGCCTTCGCCGCGGACGGCGTCCGGGTGCCGTCGACCAGGTTTTCCGTGCTGCGCGGCATCGACCACCCGGCCGCGCCCCTGCTGGTCGAGTACAAGGAGCTGGCCAGGCTGCACGCCGCGCACGGCTGGGCCTGGCTGGACGAGTGGGTATCCGGCGGCAGGTTCCGGCCGGAATACGTGGTCGGCGGGGTGGTGTCGGGCCGCTGGGCATCGCGGGGCGGCGGCGCGCTGCAGATCCCCAAGGTGCTGCGCCGCGCGGTGGTGGCCGATCCCGGCTGGGTGCTCGTGGTGGCCGACGCCGCGCAGCTGGAGCCGCGCGTGCTTGCCGCGCTGGCGGGCGATCGTGCCTTCGCCGAGGCCGCCGCCAGCGGCGACCTGTACCTGGCGCTGGCTGGCGCGTTCGGCGGGGACCGGGCAAAAGCCAAGATCGCCCTGCTGTCCGCCATGTACGGCGGGGCCGGCGGCGAGGCCGGGCAGTTGCTCGGTGTGCTGCGGAAGCGGTTCCCGATGGCGTCAAGGTACGTGGAGGCGGCCGCGCAGGCCGGCCAGGAGGGCCGCGTGGTCAGGTCGGTACTGGGCCGGGCGTGCCCGCCGCCGTCGGCAGCGTGGCGGGCGATCACGGAGGAGTCCGGTGACCCGGACGGTTCGCGCGACCCGGGCGCCGGCGCAGCGTCGCGGGCCCGCGGCCGGTTCACTCGCAACTTCGTGGTGCAGGCGAGCGCGGCGGACTGGGCGCTGGTGCTGCTGGCCGGACTGCGCAGGCGGCTGGCTCTGATCCAGGTGGGTAACGAGGATTCCGGCGCCGGGCTGGCCGACCCGGCCAGCGAGCAGGGCCCGGCCGGCGAGCAGGGCCCGGCCGGCGAGCAGGGCCTGGCCGGCGAGCAGGGCCTGGCCGGCGAGCAGGGCCTGGCCGGCGAGCAGGGCCTGGCCGGCGTGACCAGCGTCGCGGGACCGCACCTGGTGTTCTTCCAGCACGACGAGGTGATCGTGCATTGTCCGGAGTCCGTGGTCGAGCCGGTCCTCGCGGCGATCGCGGAGGCGGGCGAGGAGGCCGGACGACTGGTGTTCGGCGCGACGCCGGTGCGGTTCCCGCTGACAACGGCGGTCGTCAGCTGCTACGCCGACGCTAAGTGATCACCTGGCTGACATGCCGGGAGGACCCGCTACTTGCCCGGTGTGCCTTGCGTGGGCTCGACCACGGCAGTGCAGTACATGCAGCGCCGGGCCGCGAGCTGGATCTGGCTGAGGCACTCCGGGCACTTCCGCTCGGATGCTTCCTGCTCCCGCTCGGACCGGGCCAGCAGCCTGCTCACCGGAACGACGATGAGGAAGTAGACCACGGCGGCGATGATCACGAAGGAGAGCAGGGCGTTGATGAAGGCGCCGTAGCGGAACTTGCTGTGGTTGACCGTGAAGACGAGCCCGGAGAAGTCGGGCTTCCCGCCGATCGCGGCGATCAGGGGCGTGATCAGGTCCGCGACGAGCGCTGTGATGATCGCGCTGAAGGCGACGCCGATGACGACCGCGACCGCCAGTTCGACCAGATTGCCGCGGAGCAGGAATTTCTTGAAGCCATCCATAGGCCAGGTCCCTCCCTGATGTGCGGTTGGCCCGGGCGAGCTCAGCTTGCGCCGTCCCGACCGCCCGGGACTCCCCAACGGTATCGACCCCAGGCGTCACATGCGGCAACGTGGCACAGCTCGTCACGCGCACCGTACAGATGCGATCTGGGAGGCGGGACCGTCGCCGAACGGCGCGGATGGGACTAGCTGTTGTCGTGAAGGCACCGGCGTGCCATCGGCACCACTGGGGTGTCGGACGCGGGGTGGCTCGTGGTGCCCGCGGCGCCTGTAGTTCTGGTGGTGCGCACGGTGGGCATTCCGCCTGATGGATGAGGGATAGGTATGCGCCGGCGAATACCCAGCTCACATCCATCAGGCGGAACGCCGTTCCGATCCCACTGGAAACGGATATTTAGGCGTTAAGCGGTAGTAAGCAACCAACCGGTGCCTGCCTGCGGGCCGAGATGCCGGGCACTCGGGCACTGGGAGGGCAGCTAGGCCTGGTGCCGGTGCCGGTAGCTGCCCGGTGCCGGGTAGCTGGGGTCCGGGCACGGCCAGGCACTGGTCATGCGTTCGCGGGCCGGGTGGCTTGTCCGCTCGCTGACGCTGGGTCGAGGTGGCTACCGCCAGCAGCGTTAGCACACTGACGCGCAACAAAGATCCTCGGTGACAGAGGGGACCTTGGTCGGCGTTCTTGTCTTGCCGGCCTGCGTTGCCTTGCCGGATATCCCAGGCTCCATGCCAGCCGCCAGCAGCCTGATAGTAGCGATCCGGCATTGCGGCTAACCACGGGTTCCCCACCTGACACGGAATCGTTCGACAATCTGATTCGCCTCGTCCTCCGTGACCTCAACCAGGTCATCCGTAGATTCGTTCCGCTCCCATTCGACGATAAGCGGCGTGAACTGCCAGCTCAGGTCTCGTGTTAGTGCTTCATCGCGGAATCCGCCTGAGAGAGGTCTGCGGCGTCGTACGATGCCAGCCGGATTATCTCGGCTGGCCCAGCGGTCGATGATCGCGTAGTAGACAATTTTCTCGGCCACTTCACGCTTCCTTTATCCGGTAATCAGAGATCGCGGGAGCACCTTCTGGCACATGGACATGCGAAGTAACCTCACTCTGAAAATCATAGAGCTCACCACGTTCCAGATCCAAGGGTTCTGTAGTACGGATTCGTTCGTATGCCTCATGCGTGAGTTGCTTGGCGCTGAAGCTCTCATCAGTGTGAAACTGCACTTCAATCAACTGACCTGTTGGAAGCCGCCATCGGGTGTTAATGCCATGATATTGCGTGCTACCCCAGAAATTCCGGCTGAACTCTATTCCATAGCCGACCTCCTGAAGCCGTCGACACGCTTCCCAGTACCCATCGATATAGCGGTCATTACTAAGCTGATAAGTGTAACGTATTAAATCTGGCAGGTCGTTGCTGATCTGATGAATGGAGCGATCGGATTTCGCGTACAGCTCCTGTGAGATCTTCTCCTTGAAACGTTGCTCTCCTTTGAGGCGGTTCTCCAGCCCGACAAGGCGCGCGCCCGGTACCTCGGCCTCGACGGCCTTCATCGTCTGGGTCACCTCGCGCTCTGTTTCACGGACTCGGTCAAGCGCGCGCCCGGCCGCCAGGTTCTCCGCCCTGGTGAGGTATTGACCAGGGCCGTCCCCGCGCCACGATCCTTCCTCGTCTGTTGACCTGTCTACCGGGGTCCGCTGCCCGGCGGGCCAGCGGTCCTTGTGACTTTCCCACAGCGCCCGCAACCGCGGTAAGGCTGCGCGCCAGCCCGCACTGCCATGATCGTCCGGGTGCCCGGGACGGCTATCGGCGTGCTGCGCGCGATGTTCCGGGTGATCCGCGCTGCCGGCTTTGCCCGCAACGTCGCCGGGCTTACGGGGCTCGATCTCGTCAGCATCCGGCGCTAGCTCGAACTCCTTGAGGTCCACGGCCTCTGGTCGGCGGCTCCCGTCCTCCCGGTAAGGCGAGGACGGGTGACCATGGCGCAACCGGCTGATCCGTGACTGTAACTGCCGCCGCGAGTCTGCCGCCCGCTCAGCCGAGGTGTCAGGAACATCGGGGTGCTGCGCAGTCCCGGCCTCGCCCGGACACGGCGAACCCGGCTTGTCGTGCCGTCCGGGCAGATCGCTGGATCCTGGCATCTGGTCGTCTCAACCTTCTCCGCGCGCCGCAACGGGCACATAGTAGGAGCCGGCGGGCTGCTGAGATAGGCGCATCTGTCGTTTGGGCCGGCAGGTTCGCGGCGGTCCGCCGGGTTCGCGGCGGGCCGCGGCAGCTCGGCGGCGACCCGCGGCGCTCGCGAAGACAGTGCAGGCAGCGTACTGCTCATCGTCCTCACGGCACGCCGTTGCCGGGTTTACGCTCGGCCAGTGATCGTTTCGTCTCTGCCAGGCCTCGCTGTGCCGTTCGTGGGCCGTGAGCGGGAACTGGCGGTCCTGGAGAGCTGCGCGGTAGCAGCCAGGCACGGCGATCCGCGCGTCGTCATCATCGAGGGACCTGCCGGGGCGGGGAAGTCATCGCTGCTGAGCCGGTTCGTGCAGCGGCTGCCGGATGTCATGGTGGTGCGCGGGAGCGGAGCAGAGCCCGAGCTGTCCCTGCCGTATGGACTGGTCGGCCAGCTTGTCGCCGCCGCCGACATGGGCTCCCGTGACACGCCATCGCCAACCGCCGACCCCCTGGTGGTCGGTGCCGACCTGGCCGGACTGCTGACCCGCCCGCACGCGATCGGACGGCTCGTCGTGCTAGCGGTCGACGATCTGCACTGGGCGGATCCCGGCTCTGCCACGGCGCTGCTGTTCGCGCTGCGACGGATGCAGGGTGCGGCATTCCTCGGCGTGCTCTCGACGAGGGCTGCGGAGACCGGCCTGCTGGGCGATGGCTGGAGCCGTTTCATGAACGGAGACCACCGGGTCACGAAGCTGCGTGTCGGTGCCCTCACGGTCGAGGAGGTGCAGTCGCTGGCCTGCGCGGTCGGGGTTGGCGAGCTGTCACCTGGCGCCGCGTTCCGCCTGGTGCGTCTTACCGACGGCAATCTCGGGTACTGCCGTGCGGTGCTCGAGGAGTGCAGTCCGGAGTCCTGGAAAGGCCCCGGCGACCCGCTTCCCGTGCCGCGGCAGCTGGCCGGGCCGGTCCTGGCCCGCCTGTCCGCGCTGGCCATGCCCGCCCAGGCGCTGGCGGCCGCGGCGGCCGTCATCGGCCGCTCCTGCCTCCTGGCAACGGCGGCGGCCCTGGCCGGCCTGCCAGATCCGGTGCCCGCGCTTGGCGAACTTGCCGGGGCCGGGCTGGCGGAGGAGCAGGCATCAAGATCGGGTAGCCGGATCGTGTTCTGCGATGCCCTCACGCACCGGGTGATCTATGCCGGGATCGGGCCCGTCCGGCGCCGCCAGCTGCACCTGCAGGCGGCCGCGCTGGGCGGAAATGATGCCGCACTCCGCCACCGGATCGCCGTCGCGGCTGGCCGCGACGCGGCGCTCGCTGCCGATCTCGAGGCGGCCGGCCGCGAGGCAGCGGGCTTTGGTGCCGCCACCGCGCCCCGGGCCACGTCCGCGGCGGGAACGGGCCCGGCCGAAGCGGAAGCGGCGGGCCCCGAGGTAGCGGGCTTCGGCGCCGCCACCGCGCCCCGGGCCGCCGCGTCCGCGGCGGGAACGGGTCCGGCACGAGCGGAAGCGGCGAGCCGAGAGCGGATGACGCGGGCAGCGGCCTGGCTGGCCCACGCCTCGGCCATGAGCCCGGATCCCGCTGATTCCGGCCGGCTGATCCTTGACGCCGTCGAGATCCTGCTCAGCTGCGGTGAGGTAGCCGAAACCGAGGCCCTGGCCGCGCAGGTCGCGGAAACGGCCCCCGGGCCCCGGCGAAGCGTGCTCCTTGGCCAGCTCGACCTGCTTGCGGCCAGGCCCGCCAGCGCCGAGGCCCTGCTCAGCGATGCCTGGCAGGCGCATGACCCGGCTAGCGAGCCGCTGGTCGGCGCGCAGGCCGCCACCGGGTTGCTGGCATGCTGCCTGAGCTCAGGACGGTTGCGCGAGGCGGTTGCCTGGGGCGAGCGCGCGGTCAGCCGGGCTGGCGCCGACGCCCTGCACGGGATGCACGCGGCCGGCCTCCTCGCGCTGGCGCTGGCGTACAGCCAGCGCGGCCGGGAAGCGCTCGCCAGGCTCGATTCCGTGCCTGCCTGCGCCGGCGAGGTTCCGCTCAGCCAGACCGATGCCCTGGTGGCCCGCGGAATGGTCCGGGTCATCCAGGAAGACCTCGAGGCGGCATCGGCCGATCTGTCGGCGGCTGCTGGCCGGCTCCGCTCGGGCGTGCCGGTCCGGCATGCTTGCCTCTGCCTGGGGTATCTGGCTGAGGCCGAGTATCGCCTCGGATTCTGGGACGATGCATCACGCAACGCCGAGCTGGCCGTCACGCTTGCCCGCCAGGCCGGGCGGGTCGCTGAACTCAGCTTCGCGCACGGGTTCGCCGCACTCGTCCCGGCCGGGCGGGGTGACTGGGCAACCGCTGCCGCGCACGTGGACGCCGCCGGCGCCGCCGCGCGGACGGCCGGCTCGGGCCTGGGAATCACTGCCTGGGCTGCTGCGCGGGCGGCACTGGCCGCGGCGCGAGGCGATCATGAAGAGGTGCTCAGGGCCGCCGCGGCGGTGCGGCGCACCGGACGTGCCCGCGCGTTCGGCAGCCTGGGTGTCTACGGCTGGCGCCCGTTCGAGGTCGATGCGCTGATCGCCCTGGGCAGCCTTGATGATGCCGGACGAGCACTCGCGGAAATCGATGCGTCCCGGCCGGCGTCGAGCCCGGCCTCGACACGGATCACAGCGGCGCGGCTGCGGGGCATGCTGGCCGCGGCGCGCGGCGACGCCGCCAGGTCGGCACAGGCCTTCGAGCACGCATGGGAGCATGCCCGCGGCTCTCCTCTCCCGTTCCAGCTTGCCCAGCTCGAACTGGCGGACGGCACGCGGCTTCGCCGCTTGGCCCGGCGGCCGGAAGCGATCGCCCGCCTCCGCTCCGCCCGGGGCCGTCTGGCCAGGCTGGGCGCGCATCCGTTCGTGTCGGTGTGTGACCGGGAACTGGCGGCCTGCGGCGTGCAGCTCAAGCCAGCGGGCAGCGAGGGCGCGCTCGGGCTGACCACAGCCGAGATGGCCGTCGCGCGGCTGGTCGCGGCTGGCCGCTCTAACCGTGAGGCTGCGGCGGAGCTCTACGTCAGCATCAAGGGGATCGAGTTTCACCTGAGCAACATCTTCGCCAAGCTCGGGATCCGTTCCCGGCAGGCGCTGGCCGGCCGGCTGGGCGGCGATGCCGGACACGCAGCGGGCAACGAGGCGGCTCGGTCAGCGGGTCCGGCGCGCGTTACCTCAGGACTCCGCGGACCGCCAGACCCCGGAGAACAGAACTAGGGTCAAGACTCGGGTGGAAGCTAGGGGCTGTTCCATCGAAAGATTTGCGGTGAGCGGCGAAGATTGCCGCGGCGCTATTTCCCCGCTGTGGCGCCTGCCAAGTGATCGCCAGCTCGGCTGTGGAAGGTGGCGACAGGCAGCAAGGGTTGGCGGGACGGCACGGAGCGCGGCTCCGGCCAATTCGAGAGGCGGAGAACTATGATCTGCTCGCAATGCGGCAATGACGTTGCCGCAGGGTCGGCTGCGTGTCTCAGCTGCGGTGCGCAACAGCCAGCCAACGTCGGCCAGGCAGCAGCCGGCGGTCATGCCCCTCCCGCAGGAGGGTTCAGCCCTACCGCAGGGGCAGGCAGGACACCCGCGGCGGGGACGGCTGGCCAGGTGTTCAACTTCGATGCCAAGCGCTGGACGCGAGACGATCAGATCGTCGGCGGTGCCTCGCTGCTGCTCCTGATCTCGCTGTTCCTGCCCTGGTACACCGTGAGCGTGCCGCCGGTCACCATCCTCGGCAAGCAGGTCGCCGGCGGCAGCGCCTCTGCCAGCGGGACGACCGGTCATGGCTACCTGTGGATCGTCTTCATCCTCGCCCTGGCGGTGGTGGCCTTGGTGATCATCAAGGCCGGATTTGAGGCGTTGCCGTTCAACCTCCCGATGAGCCTGACCCAGCTGCTGCTCGTGCTGACCGGCATCAACTTGGTCCTGGTGCTGATCGCGTTCCTGCTGAAGCCGTCCACCGGGCTCTCCGGGCTATCCGTGGGCTGGGGTTTCGGCGCCTTCGTCGGGCTCATCTGCGCGATCGCCGCGGTCGTTCCGCTTGCCCTCCCGCTCGTCCGGGCCCGGAGCATGGCTGGCTGAGCGCCAGGCGCTCGCGCCGCGTCCGGAGCAAGCCGGGTCGTGCCCGCCGATGGCGGTGCGCGGCCCGGCTCCGCTGTCCCGGCCCGCATGCAAAGGCTCCTGGCCGACCGGTGTAGTGGTAAGCAGGACGCATGGCCGATGGCAGCGGTGGCAGGTTCCCGGTCACCGTCCGCGGTGTGACGATCCCGCCGGACGAGCTCTCGTGGCGGTTCTCCCGCTCGCCTGGCCCGGGCGGCCAGTCGGTGAACACCACGGATAGCCGGGTCGAGCTCTCCTACGACCTCGCCGCCTCGGATGCGCTCTTCCCCGCGCTGAAGGAGCGGGCCTTGCGCGCACTGGGCGGGCGCCTGGCGAGCGGCGTCGTGACCGTGACCGCCTCCGAGCACCGCTCCCAGCTCCGCAACCGGCAGGCGGCTGCGGACCGGATGTCCGCGCTGCTGACCGAGGCGACCGCCCCGCCCCCGCGCCCGCGCCGCCCGACCAGGCCAAGCCGCGCGGCACGGGAACGGCGGCTCGCGGCCAAACAGCGGCGCGCCCAGGTCAAGCGGATGCGCCGCAGCAACGACGACGAGCGGTCCTGAGCCGCCCGGGCACGGGCCGCTGCGTGCCTGCCGGCCGGAAGGCCGTCGCAGGGCACCCGCGGCCTCATATCGAGGCGTAGACGGCGTCGATCAGCGCCCGGTTCCTCGGGTTCTGCCAGCGCGGGCCCATCTGGCTGGTGACGTAGCCGAACGCGATCCCCGCGTCCGGGTCGCAGAAGCCAACCGAGCCGCCGGCCCCGAAATGGCCGAACGCCCGCATGCCAGGCCCGAACCGCCGCTCAGGATGGGCCAGCTGGAAGCCGAGCCCGAACCGGGAAGGCCGCTGCAGCACCAGGTCCTCGCCGTAGACCTGCTCGGCGGTAGCCGCGGCGAGCGCACCGGCATCGACGACGCGCACCCCGCCGATCGCGCCGCCCCCGGCGAGCGCGGCATACAGCCTGGCCACCCCGGCCGCCGTAGCGTGGGCGTTGGCCGAAGGGATCTCGCCGGCCCGCCAGGCAGGGGTGTTAACCACGCCGAAGCCGGAGAGGCCGGGCGGATTCGCGTAGGCATGGTGCCGCATCAGCCGGTCATCATGAAGATCGGCGATAACGGGGCCGTCGGCCCACTCGCCCGCCCATAGGAACTCGGCCACCCGCTGATGCTCGCCGGACGGCAGCCCGATGTGGATGTCGGCACCGAGCGGCTGCGCCACTTCCTCGCGCAGCAGCGCGCCGATGCTGCGCCCGGTGGCGCGCCTGATCAATTCGCCGGCCAGGAAGCCGAATGTGTTGACGTGATAGCCGTGCGCCGACCCCGGCGGCCACCATGGTTGCTCGGCCGCAAGCGCAGCGGTCATCGCCGCCCAGTCGAACTGGCTGCCCGCCGGCATCCGCCCCCGAAGGGCAGGCAGCCCGGCCTGGTGGCTGAGCAGCTGGCGGACGGTGATCCCGGCTTTTCCCGCCGCGCCGAACTCGGGCCAGTACCTGGCGACCGGCGCGTCGGCGTCCAGCCTGCGCTGCCCGATCAGCTGCGCGGTGCACGTCGCTGTCATGCCCTTGCCGACGGAGAACACGTTGACCAGGGTGTCCTGGCGCCACTGGCGGGTGCCGGCGGCGTCCGCCCAGCCGCCGTACAAATCGGCGACCACCCCGGCCGCGCACCACGACGCAGACAGCTCCGCCGGTGTCTCCGCGATCAGCGAAGTTCGCCTCGAACTCGGCGCGCAGCGCCCGGAACGCCGGATCGCAGCGCCCGGCGACGCGCGCCGCCTGCGCTGGACGGGCCGCCGTGCGCCCGGCAGGCACCGGCTGCCCTGCGGTGTGCCCTTCAGGCACTGGTCAGTTCCGCCAGCTTGACGACGGTGTTCCAGTTGCGCGACGTCGCGGTGACCTTGAGCCGCTTCTCCAGGAAGTTGTTGGTGAGCTTGGTATCGGCGACGCCCGCCGGGCACCACAGGAACGCCTCAGCGCCGCTGATCCAGATCCGGTCGGGGTCGAAGGACATCGCCTCCATCGCCGCGGTCACCTCCGGGCCCGGCACCGCCGACAGGAAGGCGACGAAGAACCTGGACGGGTTTTCCGGGCCATCCGGCAGCGGGCTGCGGCTGATGACATCGGCGAGCTCGCTGGCGTTCCTGATGACGACCTTCACGTCCATGCCGAACTCCACGGTGATGCGCCCGGCTATGGCGCGGGCCAGCGCCTGCGGCTGCCCGGTGCTGCTGAACACGGCGTTGCCGCTTTGCAGGTGAGTGGTCACGTCCGCGTACCCGAGGTCCCGCAGGAGCTCGCGCAGCGCCGCCATCGGCACCTTCTTGCGGCCGCCAACGTTGATGCCCCTGAGCAATGCCGCGTATCGCATCGTGCCCTGAACCGCCTTCCGGCCATGAGTCAGCTATCGCAACGGTCTCATGGCCACGGTAGGAGGCGATCGCTGCCCGGGGGTGCGTGTGGTGCGCATGGTGCGGGCGCTGAGCGTTTTGCCTGCGCGCCGGCTGGCCGCCGTAGGCTCGGCGGAAGGGTGCGCCGCGAGAGCCGCGGCGCCGACGCGGCGGGAGGCTCGATGCCTGATCGGCTGGATGGAACGGTTGCGCTGGTTACCGGCGCCTCGAGCGGGATCGGCGTGACCACTGCGCTGGAGCTTTCCCGCCATGGCGCGGCGGTGGCGCTCGCCGCCCGCCGGGCCGGCCGGCTGGATGAGCTGGCGGCCCGGATCCGGAACGAGGGCGGCACCGCCGCGGTGATCCCCGCCGACGTTAGCGCGGAGGATCAGGCCCGCGAGCTGGTCGAGCGCACCGTGGCCGAGCTCGGCCGGCTCGACACCCTGGTCAACAACGCCGGGCTGATGCTGCTCGGCCCCGTCGTCGGCGGCCCGGTGGAGGAGTGGCGCCGGATGGTCGAGGTCAACCTGCTCGGCCTGATGTACTGCGCGCATGCCGCCCTGCCGCATCTGCTCAGCGCGGCACAGGACAGTCCCAGGCACGTCGCCGACCTGGTCAACCTCAGCTCGGTCGCGGGACGGATCGCCCGCAACGGCAGCGCGGCCTACAACGCCACCAAGCATGCGGTCGTGGCGTTCAGCGAGGCACTGCGGCAGGAGGTCGCCGCCCGGCACGTCCGGGTCTCGGTCATCGAGCCCGGCGTGACGGAGACAGAACTGGCCGGCCACAACCGGCCCGAGGTGATCGAGCAGATGAACCGGCGCTTTGGCGACATCAAGCGGCTGCAGGCCGCGGACATCGCGGAGATCATCGGGTTCATCGTGACCAGGCCGCCGCATGTGAACATCAACGAGCTGATGGTCCGGCCTGCCGAGCAGGAAGCGTAAAGCAAGCAGCCGGATGCCGCCCGCCCGGCGGGGCGGGCGGGCCACGGAACCCTCGTTGAGAATCTTGCCCGGTCAGCTGACGGACAACGCGAGGTCCATCGCGGTGTGCGGGCGGCTTGGCATGACGCACCTCGGCCGGACCGGCCGCTACTTCGGGGTCACCCTCGAGCTTTTCCGGCTCCGTGCCGGGGACCTGGACCACGGCGGGGCCGGCTGACCGGGCGCCTGGCCTGCGGATAGCGCACGGTCGGCTGGCCGGTGGGCGGCGGCACCGGCGTCCCCGAGGTCGCGATCTGGCGCACGACATGGTGCCCGGTCTGCACGTCATCCCTGGTGGCGGTGACACCGGCGGCGTCGTGCATGCGGCCGACATCACGCGCCTGCGCGTGGTCGACCAGCGCGACCACCATGCCGGTCGCGCCGGCCCGCGCCGTGCGGCCGGACCGGTGCAGGTAGTCCTTGTGATCGTTCGGCGGGTCGAAGTGGACGACGAGCTCGACGTCGTCCACATGGATGCCGCGGGCGGCGACGTCGGTGGCGACCAGGACCCGGGGATGGCCGGCCGCGAACGCGTCGAGCGCCCGCTGCCGCTGGTTCTGGTTCAGGTTCCCGTGGATGGCGACGGCATCGACGCCGGTCCGGCGGAACTGCTTGGCGAGCCGGTCCGCGCCGTGCTTGGTACGGACGAAGAACAGCGTGCGAGCCGGCCGGCCGGCGATCTCCGCCGCGACTTGAACCTTGTCCTGCGCGGAGAGCACCAGCAAGCGGTGCTCGGCTGGCCCGCCTTCTGGCACCTCGGGGGCAACGGCGTGCACGGCTGGATCGCTGAGATACGCGTGCACGAGCTGCGCGACGCCGCGGTCCAGGGTCGCGGAGAACAGCATCCGCTGGCGGCCGGCCGGGGTGGCGTCGAGTATCCGGGTCACGGCCGGCAGGAAGCCGAGGTCGGCCATGTGGTCGGCCTCGTCCAGCACGGTGATGTCGACCTCGGCGAGGGTGACCGCACGCCGTTCCATCAGGTCGATCAGGCGGCCGGGAGTGGCCACCACGATGTCGGTGCCGCGCCGGACCGCGTCGATCTGGCGGCCGATCGGCGCGCCCCCGTACACCGTGGTCACGCTCACGCCGAGGGTCCGGCCGAGCGGCGACAGCACATCGGCTACCTGCTTGGCGAGCTCGCGGGTGGGAACCAGGATGAGGCCGCGGGGAGCCTTGTCGTGCAGGCGGCCAGGCGCGCCGGCCAGCCTGGTGAGCATCGGCAGGCCGAAGGCGAGGGTCTTTCCCGAGCCGGTCTGCGCGCGGCCGAGAACGTCCCGGCCGGCCAGGGCGTCCGGCATGGCCCGGGCCTGGATGGCGAACGGCACGTCGATGCGGCGCGTGGCCAGCGCATCGACGAGCCGGGCGGCAAGGCCGAGCTCGCGGAAGGTGGTCGGCTCAGGCGGCGGCACGGCGAGCGCGGCGGTCAGCGCCCGGTCCAGCTCGGTGGCCTGGTCGTCGCGGCGCACGGCGAGCCTGTTGTCGCGGCGGACGGCAGGGCGGTTCCTCGCGGCGTCGCCGCCACGGCGGCGGCGCGGATTAGCCGCACCACGGCGCGGCCCGGCAGCACCATGGCGCGGCCCGGCAGCACCACGGCGCGGCTCGGCCGCACCACGGCGCGGGGTGACCGCACGGCGATCAGCACTCTGGGGCATGGGTAAATCTCCATCGGCAGTTCGGGGCCGCGTAGCGGGAGGAGATCTCGGCGACTGCGGCGGGCCCGCGGGCTCACCGGGAAGCGAACTGCTCACATAAGCGACCGCGCGGGCAGCTCGCCCGCGGGAGTGGCGGCAACACGTGCCGCAGTGGTGGTAACGCTATCAGCAGGACGGGATGTTCCCGCTTGCCCGGGTGGCGGCCGGTCTGGCGCGGTAGCGTCTCTATCGGAAACCGTGGAGCGTCTATGCAAGAAGAACCCCTGATCGCCGTCCGTGGCGAGATTGTCCTTGAAGTCGAGCCGGAGATCGCGCGGCTCGAGGTGAGCGTCGTGGCCCGCGACGCTGATCGAGCGCGGGCGATGCAGCTGCTCGATGACAGGAACGCGACCGTCGACAAGATCCTGGCGAGCTTTCCCGACGTCATCGACCGGGTCGAGAGCCCGGGATTGCGGGTCAGTCCCCAGCTCAGCAACTCCAAGGAGCCGTCTCAGGTCGCGGGCTACCGGGGCGTCGTGCGGCAAACCATCGCGGTGACCGGATTCGACCGGATCGGCGAGCTGATGACCCAGCTGGCCGGCCAGGAGATGACCGACGTCGGCGGGCCGTGGTGGGAACTGCGGCCAGGCAGCCCGGTCTACCGGCAGGCCAGGGTAGCGGCGGTTGCCGACGCGGTACGGCGGGCCAGGGACTACGCGGGCGCGCTGGGGAGCGAGCTACTCGGGCTGGTCGAGCTGGCCGATGCGCGGCTGCTGTCGGACGGGGCGGCACAGGGCGAGCACATTCCCAGGCTCACCTCGAGGCTGCCGCAGCGGACCCGGGTGGCCTCGCCGGAGGAATTCACGTTCGACCTGACGCCGGCCAAGCAGACCGTCCGGGCCACCGTCGAGGCCAGGTTCCGGATCAGCCAGCCGGACCTGGCCGAGGTGGGTGCCGGGCCACCGTAGCCCGGCCGCGCCTGCGGGCGGGCTAGGGTGCGGTCAGGGCGCGCTGGTGCCCGACCGCCCGTAGGCATCCTCGAGCCGGACGACGTCGTCCCGCCAGCCGGGCAGCGCCGTGGACGACTCGGCGAATGTCACATCGGTGACGGCGGTGATCCGGTGCAGGACTCCCGGCGGCAGGTAGATGGTGTCCCCGGGGCCGAAACGCTGCTCGGCAAGCTGGCCTGCGGCCGGCCCGTGCAGCACCACCGCCTCGCCGGTCAGCATGCTGATCGTCTCTTCTTTCTCGCGGTGATACTGCAGGCTCAGCGAGTGCCCGGCCTCAACGTGGATGATCTTGCCGACATATTTGCCCTCGACGGCAGCGAAGATCAGCTCGTGCCCCCATGGCTTGTCCTGCCGTGCCGCACGGTAGACCTCGGCATGCGGAGAATGCGCGGCCGGGTCGATGGTGTCCTGCGGGCGGTTCACCTGGATTCCCCCTGAGCTGTCCGACTGTCATGACGCAGCACGATCCTATGGTGCGGGAAAGCCGGCCTGCTACAGAGCGTCAGGACACGCCGGCGGACCATGCCAGACGGGCCGGGCATGGCCCGCCGGGCGCTGTCAGGCATGGGCCGCCACGGCATAAACCACGACGTTGCTCAGGTAGGAGCGACGGCCGCGATCGAACACGCCGCCGCAGGTGACCAGCCGCAGCTGCGCGCCAGGAGTCGGCCCGTAGACGGCCGCGGTCGGGAAGCGGTCCTTGGGGTACGTCCGCACCGAGGTAACCCGGAAGACGGCCAGCGTCCCGTCCGCGCGCCGCACGTAGACCCGGTCCGGCGGGCGCAGCTCGCGCAGCCGGAAGAACACCCCGGGACCGCGGTAGGAGTCGATGTGCCCGGCGATGACCGCCGGGCCGATGGCGCCCGGCGGCGAGCTGTCGGTGTACCAGCCAGCCACCGCCGTGCTGGACGGCATCTGGAGGCCGCCGGACGGCGCGACCCCGAGCCGGATCAGGCGGGTACGCAGGCCGATCGCCGGGATGACGAGGGACACCGGCCGGGCTGCCGTCGCGGTCGCCGGGCCCCGCGCCGGTGCGGAGACCGGGCCGGCCGGCGCCGGGATAACGGCCGGCCGGCCCGGCTGCAGGAGACCCCGGCCGGTGTGGCTGGCCACGATCAGGCCAGCCACACCGGTGCCGGCCGCGAGCAGGCCGCAGACGAGGACCGCCGCTGCCGTCATCCTGCCTGGCAGTGGCTTCATCTGACCGCTCTCAGGTCAGCGCGCGGCGCGCGTGACAACAGCGGCGCGGCCGTGCCGCCTGAGGCCGGCCGCACCCGCCAGCGTCAGTATCATTCCGGCGGCCAGCGTCGCGAGCCAGGGCATCGGCGAGGAACCCGGCAGCGGTGCGGTTCCGCCGAAACCGGCCGCGATCCCGCCGTCCGGGAAGACCTTGCTGCCCGCTGCGTCTTCCAGGCTGGCTAGCCAAAGGTGGCCTGGGTGGTCGAGCACGACGAGCGTATGGATGCTCCCCGCTGCCAGCGTGAGCCTTGATGCGGCGTTCTCGCTCTTTCCGTCGGCGTGCACCGTCCACTGGCCGGGCGCGACAGCCTGGTACGAGCTGACCCTCGCGAACGCCTGCCGGCCCGCCAGGATTTGCCGTCCGGCGGTCACCGTGACCCGGTGCTGCTGCAGCGACGCCTGGATTACCCGCACCAGCGCCTTGCCCGGCGGCGTGCTGAGCCTGTCCCGCATGACCTGCAGGCGCAGCCCGGACAGCGGTCCCATCCCGGCCACCGTGTAGGCGTCGCCGGCCACGACGTTGACGCTGGTGGATAGCACTGGCTTGGCGCTGGCCGCAGCGCCGGCCGAGCGCATGGCGACGGTGTAGTCGCCGCTCCTGACGCTCTGGTAGCCGGAGACGGTGCCGTAGCTGACGTGCTTGAGCACGATCATGGCGTGGGAGTTGCCGAAGGAATACAGGTACACGTCGACAGCCGGCGTGTTGGGGGACAGATGGGCCAGCCGCAGCCAGCCCACGCCATGCGAGGCGGCGGCGGTGGAAGCCCCGTGCGAGGCGACCGCGGCGGATGCGGCCGACGCAGGGGAGGCGGCGCAGCACAGCAGGCCGAGGCTGATGCCGGCCGCGGCGAGCGGCCTCGCCATCCGCGAGGCTCGGGCGGGCAATGTCATAACTCCTCCAATTTCCTAGTCCGGGCTGGCGGTCGTGCCAGCCCGTGGATCTGCGGGATAAGGGCCTTAGGGGCTGGCGTCCGTGCTGGCACCGCCGGCGGTGAGCAGCCCGAGCGGGCTCGGGCCGGCGAATCCGATCCGCACCACGCGCTGCCCGCCGCTGATCGCGACAGTGCGCAGGCTCGCGGCCAGGTAGGGCGGGCGCTGAGCGCGCAGGAACGCCAGCACGAAGCGGAGAAACCTGGCGCTGGCCGAGACCGAGATCCGGCCGGCCGGTGCTGGGCTGGTTGATGCCACGCTTGTGGCGGTGCCGGGTGCCGAGATCTCGGCCACACGGAGGGGGATGCCGGGGTCGGCGCCCGGCCCGGAATCGGCGAAGCCGACGATGCGAAGTGCGTGCTGGCCGGCGAGGGCCGCGATCGTGGTCAGCAGCCGGGAGTCCACCAGCCCGGTGGCAAGCTGCTTCCTGGCCGCCGCGGCGATGTCGATTTCCCTGTTGATCAGCAGCTCAGTGCCTGCTGCCTTCCGGGCGAGCAGGTCAGCCCGTAACGCGCTCCCGTAGGCGGCGGCGCCGTAGGGGGCGACCACCCGGACCTGGATGCCAGCCTTGGCGATGCCGAACGCGGCCACCACGGCAGGCGCATAGACGGCCGCCAGCCGGCTGCCGAACAAGCTCCGCACCGCCTCCGTCGCCACCACGACGTCGGAGCCAAGCGGATCCAGCGCCGATGGCCGCAGCGTGAGCAGGTTCCCGGCCGGGACGCCATGCGCGCGCAGCGCCGCGCACATGGCCGGATCGCAGGAGACGATCGCCCCCCGGCTAATCTGCTGGCCGACCCAGGCCGCCGCCTGCCGGCGGACCGCCCCGGCGTTCGCTGATCTGGAGCCGGCCGCCCGGCCGGCCGCCCCGTGGCCGTCGGCGGGCATCGCCCGGATGACACCGGCCACTGCCAGCCCGACCATGACCGCGGCGGCAGCCAGCGCGGAACTCACCAGGCACAGCGCGACGCCGTGCCGCCGGCCGGCCTTGGTCATCTGGCCGGCTTGCCGCGATGGCGCTTCGGCCGTTACGCCGCCCGGGTAGCTGGCGGCTGACGGTCCCCCGTCCTGGATCCCCCCGCCCTGGATCCCCCCGTCCTGGATCCCGCTGTCCTGGATCCCGCTGGCCAGCAGTCCGCTGCGGGCTAGCTCGCTCCCGGCCAGCCCGCTGCCTGGCGCGCAGTCGCCCGCGGCGCCGGCGCCTGGCGGGTGTGCGGCTGACTGCCTGTAATGATCTTCAGCTTCGGCGTAGTCTCCCCTGGCCTGGGCCAGAATGCCGAGGCGATGCTGGCTGCGGGATGCGGCGGCGGTGTCGCCGAGGCTGGCGAACATCTCCAGGGACTGCCGGTAGCGGCGTTCCGCCTCGACGTGATTCCCCCTGGTCTGGGCGATCTTGCCGATCTCATGGATCCACGCCGCGCGCAGCGGCGAGTGCCGTGGAAGCCAGGCCAGCGTCTCCTGCACGAGCGCGGCCTCGTGATCGAGCTCGCCCCAGGCGTGCATTTGCGCGCAGACGACCTCGGTCAGCGCCCCGGCGCGATCGTTATCGCCGGCTTCGTGCAGATGGTAACGGGCCTCGAGCAAGTCGTGCAGGTCCGCGTGCCGGTCCTGCGGCCAGGCGGCGGCGCGCCACTGCCAGTACTCGGCGGCACGCTGATGCGCACTGATGATCTCGTCCCCCCGCAGGGCGGCAGCCATGTCCCCGTGCAATGTGCTGGCGATCCGCCGGTCGACAAAAACCGGCGGGATGTCCGCGCCCGTGGTTCCCGGCACGGCCGGGAACCGGTGTGCCACCAGCAGGCCCGCTTCCTCGCACTCAGAGATCAGTTCAGCGAGGTCGGACGAGGCGTGGAAGGGCGGCACGGGCCCTTGGTCCAGGTAGGCAGGCGCCGCGAGGGCGGTCACCGTGCTCGTGTCCGCCTGGCCGATCTGGAAGAGCAGCGCATTGCGCCCGACAGGCTCGCGGTAGACCGAGGCACCGATCAGCAGTCGCAGCGCGGGGCTAGTCAGCCGGCCCGGAATGCCGCCCGCCGGGTCGCGCCGCGGCCGGCCACGGTGCCGAGCCGGCCGCGGGCCGCCTGGCGGCGTGCTTGTCACGCCGCCTCAGTTTCTAACCCGGCGGCGCCGGCACCCGAAGCAAGGGCCTGTGCCAGCACAATGCTCCCTCCTCGCATTCCGGGACAGCAGCGATACGATGGATATATAGCATGGCCGTGCCGCCCTTCGTGCAATTTCATGGGAGCTGTCCGGCATATTAGAGTCGTCGGTGACTGAATATACTGATAAAATTCTATTGACCCTCTATAGGGTAGGTAAGACAGATTTGCGCCATGTGTCAATGGAGGTTCCTGGCATAAGAATAGAAACTTCATTGATCGGCATAATTATGGACAGTGCAGCTCATCGCCACAGCTTGCCGGGACGGTGCTGGCCGGACAGCGCGCATGCCGGAAGAGCGGATCCCGGTCATCGGCCGCGTTCACAGGCAGGTCACCGAGCTTGCCGGGATGACCGTCGGCTAGCGAACGCCAGCGATGAGCCTTCGATGCTGGCGTCGGGCTGCAGGAACCGGGGAGGAGACTGAGGATATGCAGGAACCGGGGAGGATATGCATAGCCCGGGACTGCCAGCGGGGCTCGCTACGACCATTCAGGGACAGATCGAGAGCCTGGCTCGATGGCACTGTGCAGCAACCGGGCCATGGTGAAGGTCTTCCGCAGCCGCGGCCGGTGCTGACCGGGGCCGGGCCGGTAAGGAGTGGGCATGGCGCGGGCGAAGTCGCGCCGCGCATGCCGCCGCGGGCCTGCCAGAGGACGGGTGACCCGGACCGGGTCACCCGCCCTCGTGATGACAGCCTGCCCGCGGACGGGCTGTCATTGTGCGGCCAGGTAGATCAGAGCGGGCGGACCTGCTCAGCCTGCGGGCCCTTCTGGCCCTGGCCGGCGGTGAACTCGACCCGCTGGTTCTCCTGAAGACTGCGGAAACCGTCAGCCTGGATCGCGGAGTGGTGAACAAAGACGTCTGCGGTGCCATCGTCGGGGGCGATGAAACCATAGCCCTTGTCGGCGTTGAACCACTTCACGGTGCCCTGAGGCATGTACTCTCTCCTACTTGAATGATCTCCGGGTTCCACGGATGAGGATCCCGGGTTGCTGCGGCGACGTGCCACTTAACTGAAGGCCGGACTGCCGATTCCTCGGAGCCCGCTGCCGATAAGGCAGACGTTGTCGCGTGTGCGCGGAAGAAGTCTTCCGGCGGCAACCAGCATCATCCAACACCATCCTGCGGCCGGCTGCTCTGAATATCGTCAGTTCGGTCACTATCATGGCTCTGACCAGCCGGAACAGCTTAACCAAACAGCGGGAACCGATCGGCAAGCGTGCCAAGTTCGGCGCGGTCATCGCCGGAAATCGGGACCCGCCCCGTCCCCTTCAGCGCATAGCCGCCGTCGTCCCATCCGGCCGGGGCGGGGGCGCCGAGCAGCCCGTCGAGAACCCGCCGGACCAGCAGCAGCGCGGCCGGGTCCGGAGCCGGCGCCGACGGCAGGTTCACGGTCAGGTCGAGATAGTGAACGGCCGCCTCGACGGCCAGCGTCGCGATGAAGTCCGCCGTCCTCAGCACGTGGCCCTGGGTGGTGACCAGTTCATGCGGGCAGGACCGCGCCGCCCGGCATGCCGCGCCGGAGGTCTCCCCCCATTCCCAGGCCAGCGCGCCCGGCGGGTAGGCGGCCGCCACGATGCGGACGTGCCGGGCGTGTGCCGCGGCTTCCGCGCTGCCGGTCACGTCCTGCTCGCCGCTGCGCGAGTAGGCCCGCCAGTAGGTGATGTCGTCCACATCGGCCGGCCCCGCGGCTGGGCTCGCGAATGTCCTCAGCGCACGCCGCGCATCGAGCAGCAGGTGGTAGGGCAGGTCGCCAATCACCCAGCCAGCGCACCGGGTGGGCAGCATCAACTCAGCCTCGCCGAGCCCGCCGATGGCTGTCGTGATCGTGCCGTGTACCGCGGCCAGGATGTCTGCCGTCGCATGACTGTGCCGTTCGCTCACGGCCCGATCCTGCCAGGAAGCCTGCGACGAGGCACCATGGCAGGTAACGGGGACGGCCGGGACCAGGCTAGCCCGCCGGCTCCCCGGCAGGGCCTTCCAGCACCGCGGCGAGGGCAATGACCGCACCGGCCGGGATCCCGCCCGAACGCCGCTGCCCCGCATCGTGCCGCAGGCCATCAAGCCAGCCGCCGGGCAGCGGCCGCCGGCCAGCCACCTCTGCGGCGACGGCCTCCGGCAGGCCAGCGGCGGCCAGGCACCGCAGCGCCTGGCCGGCCGGCAGCGAATTCAGCCAGCGGTAACCAGCCCGCCGGCGGGCGGCCGCGCTGACGCTGCCGATCACCCGCACCCGGGAGATGCCGCCGTCAGGGAAGGCGTCCAGCCGGATCGCGGTCACCGGCTGGCCGCGACCGCTGTCGGCCGGCACGGGCAGCACGTGCCGGGTGTCTGGCTGCAGGCGGATGCGGCCGATCAGCGGCGTCCAGGCCGCGGACTCCGCCGCCGCGGGAACGGGATCGGCGGCCGAGACCTGCACGGCGATCTCGGCGGTGGCGTTGTACTTGAAGTGCGCGGTGTCGACGATCAGCTGGCGGATGTGCCCGGCCAATGCCAGCCGGATTACCGCGTAGTCGTGCCCGGCGTCACGCCGCCGCCTGGTCTCCCACCCCTCGCCCATGGACCGCGCCGTGTCCGGCCTGTTCAGCAGGCGGGCCGAGGTGTAGAAATCGTCGCTGCTCGCCACGACCGTGCCGCCGTACCGCTGGCTGGCCAGGTCAACGGTCAGCCCGTCGATATCGCGCGGATCGGGCACGACCTGGCCATGGGCCCGCAGCCTGGCCACGCCGCCATCCGGGAAGATCGCCAGGCGCAGGTGCGTGAAGCGCCGCGGGTCCGAGACCGCGAACGTGTTGCGCGCGTCGCCGAGCAGCGGCGAGCGCGGCACGATCGGCACCCAGCCGGCCGCCGGATCAGTCAGCTCGGCCGGCCCCGGGTACCCATCGCAGCCGCAGGCCTCGACCGACGCGTGCTCCGGGTGGTTCCCGGTGAAGAAGCTGGTGTCGATCTCCACCGACGTGACCAGCCCCGGCGCGCCGAGGCGCACGAGCGCCCAGTCGTGCCCGGGCTCCCGCCGCCGCCTGGTTTCCCAGCCATCGACGATCTCGCCGCGGTGACCGTAACGCCCCGGCTCGAACGCCGCCGCCGACGGCGTCAGCAGGTTCTCCTTCTCCCCGAACGACTCGTCGCTGGCCGCGAGAACGCTGCCGCCCAGCCACCGCGACGCCAGGTCAGTCTCCGTCCCGGCCGCATCATTCCGATTTTTAACGGGGCTTCCCATCGGACCGTCCCTCCCGTAGCCCGGTCACCGGCCGGGGGCAGTGCCGTACCCGGGACCGGTTCCGCCACGCAGGCCGAGTGCTGCCGACAGCGGCCATCCGGTGATGTCCTTCGGGTCCGGCGGCGCGTAGGTCGATATCTTGCTGGTCCGCAGGCCCAGGCCGACGAGGGCCTCCGCCAGCCGGATGGCCGCCCCGACGCCGTCGATCACCGGGACCCGCAGTTCGGTGGTGATGGCCTCCTCCAGCCCGGCCATCCCGGCGCAGCCGAGGCAGATCACCTCGGCATGGTCGGTCTGCACGGCCGTCCGCGCCTCGGCCACGATGGCCCGCATCGCGCCCGCCGGGTCGCGGTCCACCTGGAGCGTGCTCATCCCGCTGGCCCGGACCGACGCGCACCGGTCCGCCAGGCCCGCCAGCCGCAGCCTGTCCTCGATCGCGGGTACCGAGCGCTGCAGCGTGGTGACCACCGAGTAGGACCGGCCGATCAGCATGGCGAGGTGCGCCGATGCCTCGCAGATCTCCACAACAGGCTGCTCGATCAGTTCCTGGATGCCGTCGCGGCCGTGCTCGCCGAAACCAGCCAGGACGACGGCGTCGTACGGCTCGTCGTAGGCCAGGACGCGATCCATCACGGCGACCGCGGACAGGTAGCTCTCGACGTTGCAGTCGACCGCCTCGGCGCCGAAATACGGCCGCAACGCGACCGTCTCGGTGCCGGCCGAGGCGTGCCGCCGCGCCGCCGCGCCGATGACGTCGGTCATCGTCGGGCTGGTGTTCACGTTCATCACCAGGATTCGCATCACACTGTCCTTCCGCCCGCGGGCATGAGTCCGGCGGCTATCCGGCGGCTCTCGTCAGCAGCCTTCCCCGCGGGCGCTCCAGGTCGACCGGCCGGCCGCGGAGCAACGTGCCGCGGACGACGCCGGTCAGGGTGCGCCCGTCGTAGGGCGTGACCGGATGCCGGTGATGCAGTCGGCCAGCGTCGACGGCGAATGACTCGTCGGGGGCGAGCAGGCAGAAGTCCGCGTCGCAGCCGGGCGCGATCCGGCCCTTGCCGGCCAGCCCGGCGAGCCGGGCCGGCCGCTCGGCCATCCAGCGGGCCACGTCGGCCAGGGAGAAGCCTCTGCGGCGGGCCTCCGTCCAGACCACCGGCAGGCTGAGTTGCAGGGATGAGATCCCTCCCCAGGCGACACCGAAGTCGCCGGTGCTGAGTTCCTTCATGGTGGCCGTGCACGGCGAATGATCGGAGACGACCAGGTCGAGTATCTTGTCACGCAGGCCGGCCCAGAGCAGCTCGCGGTTGGCCGCCTCCCGGATCGGCGGGGAGCACTTGGCCGCAGTGGCACCGTCGGCGATCTCCTCCGCGGTCAGGGCCAGGTAGTGCGGACAGGTCTCCGCGGTCAGCCGCACGCCTTCGCGGCGGGCCGACGCGATCATCGGCAGCGCGTCGGAACTCGACAGGTGCACGATGTGCGCCTGCCCGCCCGTCGCCCGCGCTGCCTCGATGACCTGGGCGATCGCGAGGTTCTCCAGCCCGCGGGGATGCGCGGCGAGGTAGTCGGCGTAGCCGCGGCCGCCGTGGTGCGTGATCGCCGCCGCTGCCTCCGCGCTCTCCGCATGCACCAGTAGCGGGGTGTCCAGCCGGCGCAGCACGCGGAGCGCCGCGGTCAGCTGACGACTCCCGACGGGAGGGAAGTCATCGGACCCTGAGTCAGCGAGAAAGCACTTGAAGCCGACCACGCCCGCCTCGTGCATCGGCGCGAGCTCACCGGCGTTGCCGGGAATGACACCGCCCCAGAAGCCGACATCGACAGCGCACTGCCCACGGGCCGCCCGCCGCTTGATGTCCAGTGCCCTGGTGCTGACCGTCGCCGGGACGCTGTCCAGCGGCATGTCGGCCAGCGTGGTGATCCCGCCTGCCGCTGCCGCCCTGGTCGCGGAGGCGAACCCCTCCCACTCGGTGTTGCCTGGCTCGCAGACGTGCACATGCGAGTCGACCAGGCCGGGCAGCACGACCGCGTCGTCCTCGATGTCGAGCAGGCCGGCCGGGCCTGCCGGGCCTGCCAGGGCGCCCCGGGCGCCGATAACCGCGATGCGCCCGCCGGAGACGCCGATGTCGCACGCCGTCTCCGCACCGCCGGTGATCACCCGGGAAGCCCTGATGACCAGGTCGAATGTCTCGCCCACTCAGCTCCCGCCGCCGCGACCCTGGCCGCCGCCGCTACCCTGGCCGCCGCCGCTACCCTGGCCGCCGCCCCGTAGCTGGCGCACCTGCATCGCGATGCCGTCGAGGACGCAGTCGAGGCCGAACTCGAACCGCTCGTCCCTGGTCTCCTCGGCGTCCGGGTCGACGCCGTCCTCGATGATCCGCAGGAAGTGCGGGAAGCGGCCATCCGCCCGCAGCCGCTTGCACCACTCGGCGATGCCGGCGGCCGCCTCGGCCCGGTCGAACCCGCTGCGCTCCAGGTCCCGCTGTGCCCGCATCTCCCGAAGCTCCCTGAGCACCGCTCCCATCACGTAGGTGCTCACGGTCGTCAGGATGTTCATCGCGGTGGCCGTATCGAGGTGCAGGCCGTCCAGCGCGGCCAGCGACCGCTCGAGGTTGAGTATGGTGTTCGGCCCGAGCGGCGGACGGCCGCCGATGAAGTCCATCACCCAGCGGTGCCGCAGTAGCATCGCCCGGTTCTCCCGCGCCGTGGCCTGTAGGTATGACCGCCAGTCGCCCGGCGGATCGGGGGTGGTCAGCTCGCCGACCAGCGTGTCGAGCATCAGGTCGAGCAGGTGCTCCTTGTTCGCCACGTGCCAGTACAGCGACATGGTGCCGGAGCGGAGCACCTGGGCGATCCGTCGCATGCTGACCGCGTCGGCGCCCTCGGCGTCGGCGACGGCGATCGCGGCGTCGACGATCTCGTCGCGAGACAGCGTCGGCGCGATCCGGCCCCGCCCCCGCCCGCGCTGGTCGCTGCCGCGTTGCCCGGCGCCGCGCTGGTCGCTGCCGCGTTGCCCGGCGCCGCGCTGGTCGCTGCCGCGTTGCCCGGCGCCGCGCTGGTCGCTGCCGCGTTGCCCGGGTTCCCACCGTGGCTGCCGCGCTGGTTCTCGCCGCTCCGCGCGTCTCGCTGGTCGCTGCCGCGCTGGTCACGGTCTCGCTGGTCGCTGCCGCGCTGGTCACGGTCTCGCTGGTCACGGTCTCGCTGGTCGCCGCCGCGCCGGCCGCGGACGGCCTGCTCGCGGGCCTCCCGTGCCCGGGCACGCTCATGCAGGAGGCGGTGCGCCCGGTCGGCATGCGCGGGTGGCCCGAACGGCGGCCAGAGGTCGTCCGGGTTCTCCATCCGCTCGTCCATCTGCTCATCCATCCTGTCCGCGTCCGGCATCCTGTCCGCGTCCGGTCCGGCGTCCCCTCTCGCAAGCTCCGCCCGTCCCGGATATGACGCTCGTACATCGTACGTCCTAGTACGGCGTACTAGGAAGCCTCGCGGCGCGCGGGCCTTGCGGGCAGTGGCGCCGATTCCGGCCGGCTCGCGCGGCGGAGCAGGAACCGTGCCCGGGGCGGCCGGCCTGGCCGGCCACGGGCTGCCTAGGCTGGCAGCGGCAGTGGCCCCGAGAGAGCGGCGTTATCAATGTGGTTGTATCCGGCGGCCCGGATGGGCAGCGATGCTGACGACTACCACGGCGAGCCAGTCGGCGATCCGTACCGGTGGCTGGAGACTACCGGCGATCCGGAGGTGGCCGGCTGGATCAAGGCGCAGAACGAGCTGACCGAGAGCTTCCTGGCCGCCATCCCGGCGCGGCAGGCGATTCGGGCCCGGCTCACCGAGCTCTGGGACTACCCGAAGGCCAGGGCGCCGTTCGAGCGCGGCGGCCGCTGGTTCCAGCTGCGTAACCCGGGCCTGGCAGCCCAGCCGGTGCTGTACGTCATGGACGCGCCGGACGCGCACGGGCGGCCGCTGCTCGACCCCAACGGGCTGTCCGAGGACGGTACGGTCGCCGTTGGCGAGATCAGCGTCAGCAATGACGGCGCCCTGCTCGCCTACGCGACTTCTCACATGGGCTCGGACTGGCAGTCCTGGCACGTCCGGGACATCGCGTCCGGCGCTGACACCGGCGACCTGGTCGAATGGTCCAAGTTCTCCGGCGCGGCATGGCGGAAGGACGGATCGGGTTTCTACTACGGCCGCATGCAGCCAGCGACCCGGGGCGCCGAGTATCTCGAGGCGAACCAGCCGCTGCGGATCTTCTTCCACCGCATCGGCACCGAGCAGCGCGCCGACGAGCTTGCCTACGCTGCGGCCGAGCCGGACTGGTTTCCGTTCGCGACGGTCAGCGACGACGGCCGGTACCTGATCATTTTCATCGAGCGCGGGCTGCCGGAGAACCAGCTGCATGTACTCGACTTGACGGAGCCCGGCGCGAGCTTCCGTGCCCTTGTCCCCGATTTCGCGAGCAAGGCCGTCGTGGTCACGAACGTCGGCACGACCTTCTATCTCCTCACCGACCACGCGGCGGAGCGCCAGCGACTGGTCGCGGCCGACCTCGGCCGGCCGGGCCGCCAGTACTGGCGGGAGATCATCCCGGAGACCGGCGAGACTCTGCTGGCGGCGCACTACTACGGCGGCGCCTTCGTCTGCCATTACCTCAGGGATGCGCATGCGGCGCTGCGAGTCCACGCCCCCGACGGGATGCTGCTGCGCGAGGTCCCGCTGCCCGGCATCGCTTCCCTGGCCGAAGACGGCACGACTCTGCCGGCCATCAAGGGCAGCCCCGACAGCGACGTGATCCATTTCGAGGTCACCTCGTTCACGGAGTCCGGCGCGATCTGGTCACACGACCTGCCGACCGGAAAGACCGCGGTGATCCGGCCGTCCGCAGCGAAGTTCGACACCGGCGCGTATGTCACCGAGCAGGTTCTCGCGCCGTCGGCTGACGGCACGCCGGTTCCCATGTTCCTGACCCGGCACCGTGACCTGGCGGCGGACGGGAACGTGCCCGTGCTGCTCTACGCGTACGGCGGGTTCGACATCGCCATCACGCCCGCCTTCTCCGCGCTCTGGGCGGCCTGGCTGGACCGGGGCGGCCTGCTCGCGGTGGCGAACCTGCGCGGCGGCGGCGAGTTCGGCAAGTCCTGGCACGAGGCCGGCATGCTGGACCGCAAGCAGAACGTCTTCGACGACTTCTGCGGCTGCGCGCGATGGCTGGCGGCGTCCGGCTGGTCGCGCTCCGAGCGCATCGCGATCACGGGCGCGTCCAACGGAGGGCTGCTGGTCGGCACCTGCCTGACCCAGCACCCCGAGCTGTTCGGCGCCTGCGTAGCGGAAGTCGGCGTCTTCGACATGCTGCGCTTCGGTAAGTTCACGATCGGCTGGTCCTGGACCGGCGAACTGGGTGACCCGGACGACCCGGAGCAGTATCGGTGGCTGCGGGCCTACTCGCCGCTGCACAACGTGCGGCCAGGCCTGCACTACCCGCCGACGCTGCTGCTGACTGGTGACCATGACGACCGGGTAGTGCCCGGCCACTCGCTGAAATTCGCCGCCACCCTGCAGGCCGCCGCGCAGGCCGATGATGCCCCGGTCCTGGCGCGGATCGAGACCGGCGTCGGCCACGGCGCCGGCAAGCCGACCGCCAAGGCAATCGCCACCGAAGTCGACGTACTGGCCTTCCTTGAAGCGACAGTCCGGGCGGTGGCTAACAGATAGCCGAACTCAGCGCTCCAGCCGCGCCGGCGGACTCCCGTGCTTCGGCTGCACCGGCGGACTCCCGTGCTTCGGCTGCGCCGTCGCCGCGCTGTCGGCGGCCCTGCCGCGGCTAGCTGGCACTTCCGTGCCGGCCAGCCTTGACACTAGCGATGAACTCACGCCAGCTGCTACTCGGGAAAGTGAGGATGACCCCGTCAGGGTCCGCGGAGTCGCGGACGGCGACCGCCAGCCCTAATGATGAGACCTCGACACAAGTACCGCCGTTGCAGGTGCTGCTGCGCTGCCACTCTGTTGCGCCGGACCGTCCCCCTGTCACCGTCACCTCCAGGTACTGATCAAGAGCATCTTTCAAGTTCCGACCAAATGCATCGTTCCCTGTAATAGCCGAATGATGCTTATGATCAACGATGAGATGCTGTCAGCAGGCTGCGGCGTGTTACATCAGCGGCCGTCGGGACAGAAGTGAGCTTTGACACGGCTGAGGGACCAGTAGGATAACTGGGCCCTCAGCCGTGTTGATCTAATCTAGAAACGGTCGAACTCTCCGCGCTTTATTCTGGCGACAAAAGTATCCCACTCCGGCCTGGTGTATTTCAAAATGGGACCGGCCGGATCCTTAGAGTCTCCGATGAAGATTGCCGTATCGCTTGGCGCTACCAGGACGCAGTTGCCGCCATTGCAACTTTGCGCACTGAGCCAGGACAAATTGTGCGTACTACCGCCCAGACCTGATGAATTCACTGCTATCTCCTTTCCGTGAAAATAACTGTAACGCACAGCCGGTCGCGCTGCTGCTAACCAGCGTACGTATTCTTGATCTCGGCGATCAAGCTTAGCGAATCCCGTGGGCTCAGCGCCGCGTCACGCAGATACTCCAGGGCTTCACGGTAGCGCGCCAGTTCTGCTGGCCGCTCCTGGTAGAGAGTGCTCAGCAGCCCCTCGACAGAAACGACATCAGGGAGGGATGAATAGGCGAATTCCATGTACGTGAAGTCGCCGTCGACGCTCGCGTGTGCGCCGGAGCTGAAGCGTATGACCTGGACGGTCGCCTTCTCCTCGCTCACAACCTGGAGAATCTTAGCGAGCTGGCCACTCATCACCTCCGGGCCCCCGACAGGGCGGAGCAGCACGCCCTCGTCCAGCAGGGACCTGAGACGCGGCCGATCCTCACGCTCAAGCACCTGCTGACGATGCAGCCGCGCCTCGACTCTGTCGTTAAGCACCTTCGGATTGATTTTCGGATTGACCGTCTTGATGATCGTCCGTGCGTAATCTTCGGTCTGCAGCAGCCCGTTGACGAAATACATGGAAAAGTGGGTAAGTGCTGTCGCCTCCTGTTCCAGGCCCAGATACGGGCCCATGGCGAGGTCGTCGTATTGCGTCCACCAGCCAGGCTCTCGGGCCTGCCGGGCAAGGTCCATAAGATCGGCGGTGCTCTGCTCGCCGACGCCATAAAGCTGGCACAGGTCCCGGACATCGCGCAGGCTAACGCGGCGTGCCCCCGTTTCGATCCTGCTGATCTTGGTCGGGGAGCAGAGCAGCCGGCCGGCCACCTCTTCGACCGTTAACCCAAGGCCGCCGCGCAGTTCTCGCAGCCGCATGGCGAGTTCGCGCTGGCGTACGGTGGGACTCGCCTCTGCCATGCCCGCACCCCTCCGGGACGGTCGTCCTGCGTCCGAGCCGGAGCGCCCGACGGCACGCTCCGCCGGGGGTGGCATGGCGATAGCCTACGACGATCGCCGCTGGCACTTGCCAAGACTCGTGCGCGACATGCTAACACGCCGAGGCCGCTGACGGGTGCTTTGTCCCGGTGTTTCGCGGTCGGCGATATGGGCCACTCCGATGTGCCCTGAGCAGGGACGACCTCATGATGTCGCTGGCCGGGAGCAGAGCGTCATCGATTTGGCCGACCGTTGCCTGGACCAGGGCCTTAACCCAGGCCGGCGAAGCAACAGCCGCTGGGCGGATGATCGTTTATTGCCAACGGCCATCGCCATTGGCAAGTGCCATGGGATATGCGACGCTATAGGTGACTGCCTCGCAGAGTTGCCGCCACAAAGAGATCATACGGCGTGAATTTTGAGGCAAGAGAGGAGAACGAGCAGAAAGAGACACAAGAGAATACGGGCGGGAGCGCGGCCAGCAGCACGGCCAATGATGCTTGCCGGCTCACCCGCCCGGAAATGCCAGCACGGCCGATGTTGCCGCATCGACCGTGCCAATGACAGAAACCCCGCCGTCTCGGGAGGGGCTGGTGTGTCGTGCTCCATGCTACCGGCAATCAGTTCGGATGCAAGACCCGCGTCCGGACTGGCCAGGCGCTGCTGGTCAGCGTGCCGGTGACGGGGTCCAGCGGCCAAGCGCTTCCCGGTCTCAGCTCAACCGACGGCGACATGAAAGGAGGTGCAGAAATGTTCGTCGTTCAAGCAACGCCGCAGGCCGTGGAATCCGCCCGCACGATCATTGTGCTATTCGCCGCGATCTCCGTGATCTTCTGGAAGACCCTGTTAAAGATCGCCGTGACCGTCGCCGCGATAGTGCTGGTTGTCCTGCTCACATCAGGAGCGATCATGATCTACCAGAGTATCCATCACGTGTAGTGATGCTGGCGCCCCTGAGCGGATTCAGCTCAGGGGCAGCCACTACGGAACTGCGGGGTCAGGAGACGTGCAGGGCGTTGTCATCCTCGATGAAGCTGGTGACATGCCCGCCGCGCGCGGCAGCGGGCTTGCCATCCCGTCCTGGTTGACCTTCGTAAAGCAGCCGGTTCCGCAGGTGGGCAGTCCCCAGCTGGACCGGTAGGTGGCCAGGTCGGACGTGGCGCTGGGATCATCGAAGGCATCCACGACGACGACGGTCTGGCCGCTGCCCGCGGCCGATGACGGCTGCCCGCGGGCCCGCAGGGGGCCGTCAAAAGGGGACCGGGCTGGTGCCGAGTACCTCGATACGGTCGATCTCCCCGGCGGGTACGGCCCGCGGGTCGGCGGACAGCACCGTGTGCCCGGCCCGCTCGTCTGACATGGCCCGGAACGCGTCGCCGCGCGCCAGCCGGGAGTGTGGCGGCGCGGTGTCCGGCGTGCGGAACCCGTCACGGTCGCTGCGCCCGCTGACCAGCTGGGCGAGCCCGGCCAGCGGTTCCAGGACCTCGATCGGGTAGTCGGTCCCTGCCAGCAGCCGCGCGCCGGCCGCGGCGAGCGCTGCCCACGGGTACGCCAGCCGTCCCCGCTCCGGCCCGAGGGCGGCGCGGACATGCGGCACGTCACTCACCGCGAAAGACGGCTGCAGGCAGGCAATGGCACCGGACTCGGCGATCCGGGCGACGATTTCTGCGGACTGCACGCTCGCATGCTCAACGCGTGGCGCGGCGGTGGTCATGGCGGCGTGATCGTCGCCCCAGACCAGCTGGTAGGCGTCCAGGACCGTCGCTATCCCGCGATCGCCGATCGCATGGGTGGCGATCCGCCAGCCACGGGCGGCCAGCGGCTCGATCCGGCGGGCGAGTTCCGCCGCGGTCTGGAACAGGATGCCGGTGCCGCCGTCATCGGCGAAGTTCCGGCGCTGGCGGCACGGGCGAGCCCGGCGCGGAGCCTTGCCGCCAGCTCACCGGGCGGTCCGGCGGCAGCCGGCTCGAGCACGTCCATCGGTGTGGTGCCCGCGCCGGCCACCCGGCGGTGGAACGCGGCCACCGAGGAACCCTGCCACGGCAGCGGGACGCCCGCGGCCTCGGTCAGCAGGTGAGTGTGGCTGTCGGTGAGCCCAGGGACCCGCGTCGCAGTCACGCCACCATGATCGCAGGAACTCGGCACCAGGCGTGGGCAGCGCCGATCCGGGGAAGTGGGGTAGCAGCATCACGGCCAGGCGGGCATGAGGCAAAGGGACAGATGGCTGAAACGGATGGTCCGGCGCAGCCGCCGGGCGGCAGGCCGGTACCGATCCCGGCGTGGGTGCAGCCCGAGCTCGCCACGCTGACCAGCGACCGGTTCTCGGATCCCGGCTGGATCTTCGAGCGGAAGCTGGATGGTGAGCGCTGCCTGGTGTTCCGCGAGGGCTCCCGGGCACGGCTCATGACGCGCAACAAGAAGGACATCACCGCCACGTATCCCGAGCTTGCCGGGGCGCTGGCCGGGCAGGCGGACGTCGACTTCGTCGCCGACGGTGAGATCATCGCCTTCGCGGGCGGCCGGACCAGTTTCGCCCGCCTGCAGCAGCGGATGCAGGTGGCCAGGCCGGATCCGGAGCTGATCAGCAGCGTGCGCGTGTACTTCTATCTGTTCGACCTGATGTTCGTGGGCGGGTATGACATCAGGAAGCTGCCGCTGCGCGAGCGGAAGGGGCTGCTGCGCGGGCTTGTCTCCTACACCGGCCCGCTCCGCTTCACTGCGCACCGCAACACCGACGGCGAAGCGTACTGGCGGCAGGCATGCGGCCGCGGCTGGGAAGGGCTGATCGCCAAGCGCGCCGATGCGCCGTATCGCGCCGGGCGGAGCCGGGACTGGCTGAAATTCAAGTGCGAGAGCTCCCAGGAATTCGTGATCGGCGGCTACACCGACCCGCAAGGCACGCGGAGCGGCTTCGGCGCGCTCCTGCTCGGCTACTACCGCCCTGACGGCCAGCTGGCCTACGCAGGCAAGGTCGGCACGGGGTTCGACGAGCGCACGCTGTCCAGCCTGCGGGCGACCCTGGCCGGTCTCGAGCGTCCGATGCCGCCATTCGATCGCGGGGAGCTACCGCAGGCCGGCGTGCACTGGACCGAGCCGCGCCTGGTCGCGCAGGTCGCCTTCACCGAGTGGACACCGGCCGGGCAGTTGCGCCACCCGAGATACCTGGGCCTGCGCAGGGACAAGGACCCCGCCGACGTAGTACGCGAGAAAGCTTCATGATCACGGTGCGGGCGGATACGCCGATGCCCAGCCGCTCCGCGATCCGATGGGTTCCAGCGCCGCATCTTCCGTGATCTTCAGGCAACTGGCTGGCGGACCGAGAGTTCCGGCCGGCGCCCTCGTCATACCGGGCGTAGACCCGTATCGATGAGAGGAACATCCCATGCCAGCTCCAGTAGTTCATTTCGAGATCCGGTCGGCCGACCCGGACGCGACCAGGTCGTTCTACGGCAAGCTGTTCGGCTGGACCTTCCCTGAGGGCGGATTTCCCGGCTACAGCTACGTCGACTCCGGCGTCGAGGGCAGCGTGCCCGGCGGCATCAGCCCGCTGCAGGGCGGCGAGCCGCTGGTGACGTTCTTCGTCGGGGTGCAGGATGTCGCCGCTACCCTGGAGGCCGCCGCCGCACAGGGCGGCCGCGTGGTGCAGCCAGCCACGTCCGTGCCCGGCGTGACATTCGGGCTGCTGGCCGACCCGCAGGGACAGGTGGTCGGAGTCGCCAGCCAGGATGCCTGACCAGGTTCGGGCAGAGCCCGGGCGGGCGGGTCGGCGGCAGACGGGAGGCTGCACAGATGGCCACTTCCGCCGAGTCCGCTGACCTGCTCGCCCGGGCCGTCGCCGGTGACGATGCGGCGTTCGCGATCCTCATCCAGCCGCATGAGCGATCAGTCTTCCGGCACTGCTACCGCATGTTCGGATCGGGAGCCGACGCGGAGGACGCCACGCAGGACACCCTGGAACGGGCCTGGCGCCGGCTGACGACGTATGACGGCTCGGGCCCGTTCGCCGCCTGGCTGCACCGCATCGCGACCAACGTCTGCCTGGACGCGCTGCGGCGGCGCCGCGCCCGGATCGGCCCGGGCGGATACGGCCAGCCGGCCCAGCCCGGCACGGCGCCGGCGCCACCGGATCCGGAGCTGGCCTGGGTCGAGCCGGTCAGCGACGCGGAGCTGGCCGGCGCCGGCGATCCGCAGGATGAGGTGGTCCGCCGCGAAGAGATCAGCCTGGCCTTCGTCGCCGCGCTGCAGCGCCTCGCTCCCCGCCAGCGCGCCGCCCTGCTGCTGCACGACGTGCTCGGCTTCACCCATGCCGAGGTCTCCGATGTGCTCAGCGTCAGCACGTCCGCGGTCAACAGCCTGCTGTCCCGGGCCCGCGTGCAGGCCAGGGAGAGTTCCGGCGCGCCGCAGCCGGAGGTCACCGACCCCAGGGTGCGGCAGCTGCTGGACCGGTACGTGCAGGCGTGGCGGCTCGCCGACATCGACGGTTTCGTCCAGCTGGTCACCGAGGATGTCTGCTTCTCGATGCCGCCGATGAGCATGTGGTTCAGCGGCCGGGAAGCCGCGGCCGCATTCCTGGAGCAAGCGATCTTCGGGCCGGCCCGTCCCGGCGGCATACGGCTGGTGGCGGGATCCTGCAACGGGCAGCCGGCCTTCGGGGCGTACGCGCCGGATGAGCAGGGTCGCCTGGCGGTGACCGGCCTGCAGGTCCTCCAGGTCAGCGATGCAGCCGGCCAGCCGCTGATCAGCGCGCTGGTTTCGTATCGGGACCCCGCCATCGCCATCCGCTGCGGCCTGCCGGAGTTCATCGGCTGATGCCCGCCAGGTAAACCGGCCGGACAGCAGCCGCCGGGCCGAGCTGGCGGGGGCCCGGCTGATGAATGTGCACCTTGACAGGCGTAGAGCACTACCGATGTGCACATCCATCTGGTTATGGGCGCCGCCTTCGGCGGCTAGCCGGAGCCAGCGAACCCGCAAGCCCCGCAGGCGCCAGGGCCCGCTGATTCAGGGTCCCGGTTCGGTCAGCAGCCGCCGGCCGGCCCGGTGACACCTGGCCCGGCGGCCGGCTGATCAACCTCGCCAACGGCCGCCTTCCGCAATACCGCGCCGAGATGGACGACGTACCAGACGCCGCGCCAGGAGATCAGGGACGCGATCCCGAACGATCGGGTCCGCCCGTGCACGCGGTACACCACCCGGGCGCCGGCGACATGCCAGTAGCCGATCGAGTTGGAGCAGACCCCGGGCACGATCCAGGCGGCCTGGGCCGCCGGGACGATGACCCGCACCAGGGCGGCGTCTCGCGCTGTCCGTCCCAGCAGGTGGTGCGCGGCGGCGACATCGAGCCGAAAATCCGCGTAGAGCCGGTTGTGCCAGTCGGCAGACGGAAAGGAGATCGCCTTGACCTGCGCATAACCCGGCAGCGGGAAGAACGCGGGCCGGCCGAATCGCGCCTTTCCTGTCCGGACGGCCGCCCAGAGGTCGGTCATCGCGGCGTGGAACGCGGCGGTGTGCGCGCTTGGTGAGGCCCGGGTCTGCGGGCGCCGGCCGGCCTGCGGCGCTACCGGGCGACGGGCGACGGGCGGCGGCGCCGGGCCGCTCGCCGGGCTTCCGCGCGATGTCAAGCTGCACCCACCCCGTTGATGTCAAGGTCCCTCGCCACCCGCGCCCCGGCGCGGGCGAGCGCGCCAGCCAGGCTGGCCGGGGACGCCGATATGCTACCGGCGTAGATCAGATCACCCGCGGGATTCTCGCCAAGGGCACCGCGGGCGACCATCTCGCCGCCGGCGCGGGTCGCTCCGCACCGGGTCCAGTGCCGGGCGGCCGGCCCGACCCGCCCACGGCCGACCAGCATCGTCAGGTTCTGCCGGGCGCACGCCAGCGGCGCGCGATCCTCCTCCGGCGTGCGCCGGCGAGGACTGTCGCCGTGTCCATGGCCGGCTGCCAGGAATCCGTCACGGACCATGCCTGACGGCCGGGGCCTGCGAATCGTTGCGCGGCTGCCGCCTGCGGCGCCCGTTGCCTGCGCATCCTGCCGCTGCGAAACTCGGAGGATCGAGAACCGGATTCCTGGCAGCTGGGAGGACCTGGATGCGGGCTACGCAGCGGATCAGTTACGCGCCGATCGAGCAGCTTGATGATGAGATGCGGGCGGAGCTAGACCGGTGCCGGCGGGAAGGCACGCCGCGGCCGGAGAGCTCGGCCGTCCGGGCGCACGTTCCCGCGTGCTTCTGGTCCTTTGCCCGCTCCTGGCAGGAGATCTTCCACAGCGGGGTCTGCGATCACGGCATCAAGGAACTGTGCCGTCTGTACATCTCCCGGTCGGTGAATTGCGAGTACTGCGGGAATCAGCGCTCAGCGGGCGCGGCCGACCGCGGCTTTACCGAGGCCAAGTACGACGACCTGCTGAACTTCGAGACCTCGGGGCGGTTCGACGACAGGGAGAAGGCGGCGCTCGCCTACGCGGAGGCCATCGCATGGCGGCTGCCGGACGATGACGCTCGCTGGGAGCGTTTGCACCGGCATTTCACCGAGCCGGAACTGGTGGAACTCGGCTGCTTCATCGCGCTGACCTTCGGCCAGCAGAGCTGGCTGCGGCTGCTCAACATCGAGCATCACGAGGTGCTGCCAGGCACCGCCGCCTCCCTCGCGCCTGGATTCGAGACGCCGGAGCGCATGGCCGAAGCCAAGAGGTCGAGCGACTACTGGGCAAGCCGCTGATACCGGCCCGCCGCAGGTGATCGTCGGCGGCCACCAGGGTCGCGGCCGGTCAGCACGACCACCGCGCAGCACGAACACCGCGCCTCACGAACACCGCGGACGCGCTCGGTCCCGGTGTCCCAGGCTCGGCGTACCGTCGGTCCGGGCGTTGGTCCGGGCGTCGGTCCGGGCGTCGGTCCGGGCTCAGCCGCGGTCGAGTTTCGTGTACGCCGTGGCTATCAGGCTCGCGCAGGTCTCCAGCGGGATTGCCGTGCTGTCAATCTGCAGGCAGTACAGGCTGGGATCGTCGATGTCCGTGGCATAGAGCCGGCGGACGTACTGTGCGCGAGCGCGGTCGACCTCGGGCAGCCGCCGCCGGGCCGTTGCCGGATCGACGTCCTCGATCCGGGCCGCCTGCGCGATCCGGGTCTCCGCCGCCCCGAACAGGCGCACGCACAGCACGTCGGGCCGCTCGTGGAACGCGGCAGCCCCGGCCCGGCCGAGAATCACCGCGCCGTCCGTCAGCGCCGTGGTCATGATCGCCTCGGCCTGCTCGCGGAACAGCGCCGCGTCGTCCGGCTGCGGCAGTGGCAGTGCCTCCGGCGGAGCCGCATCGGTGCCCGCGCAGAGCACGCCCCCGGCCAGCGGCGCGAGCACGGCAAAGAACCGGCCGCTCAGCGAGCGCCGGACGTCGCCGCTTTCGGCCTCCTGGACCGTCACCTGAAGCTGCGCGGCAACATGCGAGCTGATCGCCCGGTCGAGCAGCGGCAGGCCGAGAAGCCTGGCCACCTCGGGAGCGACGATGCTTCCGCCGGCGCCGTAGCCGGCCGAGATGGTCACGCCGGGCATCTAGCGACTCCCTTCTGGGGAGAGCGGCGCGGCGTCCGTCGCGGCACCGGCCGTCGCGGCACCGGCCGGCTGCGGCGGGGCGTTGCTGACCCGCAGCTTGACCTGCCTGATGAACAGGGCGGCGATGACGCTGAGGATCGACACCGGTATGGCAACGAGGAACATCCTGTCGATGGCGACCGAGTAGGCCTGGATGATGATCTCGTGCAGGGCGGGATGGGTCTGCTTCAGCGCGTCAAGCGCGGCCGGGCTCTGCACGAACTGGGCTACCTTGTTGCCGCCGCCGGCCAGCGCGGCCGTCGGCAGGGTGCGCGCTAGCTCGTCGCCGATCTGCGCTGTCAGCACTGCTCCGAGAGCGGACGCTCCGATCGCCCCGCCCATCGAGCGGAAGAACGTCACCGACGAGGTCGCGACGCCCATCTGCCGCATCGGCACCGCGTTCTGCACGATCAGGGTTAGTACCTGGATGAACAGGCCGAGCCCGGCGCCGAAGACCAGGATGTAGAGACTGACGACAGCCAACGACGTATGCGCGCCGAGGTGGGAGAGCAGGACCAGCCCGACGGTGACCAGGATCGTGCCGGCCAGCGGGAACCAGCGGTATCTCCCGGTACGGGAGATGTAGCGGCCCGAGCCGATGCTCATCACCAGCAGGCCGACCAGCAGCGGCAGCAGCAGCAGACCCGATTCGGTGGCCGAGACCCCGTGCACAAGCTGCAGGTACTGCGGCAGGAACGCGAGTGCGCCGAACATCGCGATGCCGCTGACGAAGGAGATGATGTTGGACACGGTGAAGATCTGCATCCGGAACAGCTCGAGCGGCAGGATCGGCTCGGGCGCCATGCTTTCCCTGAGCACGAAGCCGGCCAGCACCAGCGCCCCCAGCGCGAACAGCCCGATGATCTGCCACGACCCCCAGGGATAGTCGGTGCCGCCGGACTGGGTCGCCAGCAGGATGCAGGACACGCCGGCGACCAGCAGCAGCGCCCCCCACCAGTCGATCAGCACGTGGCGGGTGCGCTTGGGCAACCGCAGCACGCGGTTGGTGACGACGAGCGCGGCCAGGCCTATCGGCAGGTTGATATAGAAGATGTAGCGCCAGCTGAGGTTGTCGACAAAGAATCCCCCGGCCAGCGGCCCGACAACGCTCGCGACGCCGAAGACTGCGCCGAAGTATCCCTGGTAGCGGCCGCGCTCGCGGGGCGGGATCACGTCTCCGATGATCGCGAACACCAGCGAGATCAGGCCGCCGCCGCCGATCCCCTGCAGCCCGCGGAAGGCGATCAGCTCGTACATGTTGCGTGACGCGCCGCACAGCGCGCTGGCCACCAGGAACACCACGATCGCGAGCTGGAACACGCGCTTGCGGCCGTACAGGTCGCCCGCCTTGCCCCACAGCGGCGTCGATGCGGTGCTGGCCAGCAGGTAGGCGGTGATGACCCAGGACAGCAGGTCGCTGCGGTGGAAGTCGCCGACGATGGTGGGCAGCGCCGTCGCCACGATCGTCTGGTCGAGCGCGGCCAGGAACATTCCCAGCATCAGCCCGGACATGATCACCAGGATCTGCCGGTGGGTGAAGGCGGCCTGCCCTGCCGGACTCGCAGAGGTTGGGGCCGGGGCATTCATGGCGTGGCTCTCCCTGTTCGGTGCCGATGCGCCGCCTGCGGCGGCGAGGTCATTCCTGCCCGCCCGACCAATGTGCTTGCTTGCGGTTAGCAAAGCAAGTGCTGTCGCGCCTTGGCGAGGCGCCCGCACCATGGCTACCACTCCCAGTAATAGCCGACGACGGTGTGCTCGATGGCTTCCAGGTACCGGTGGGCTGAGAGTTCTTCATCGAGGACGAGTTCCTCCCGCTCGACGATTGCTTCCGCGGGTGCCCGGTAGTCGGCCCATTCTGCCCACCAGAGCTGCCTGGGCAGCCTGTCCGGGTGGAATTCCAGCCGCATGTCGAGATGCTCGACGCGCCGGTGGGCGCCGCGCCGGAACTCGGTCGCTGGCGGCTGCGAGTAGTGAAAGATCGTCCAGTAGTCGACGTAGGCCTCCTCGCCGTACCGCAGCGGGTGGTTGAACGAGATGTCGACGGCCCACAGCTGCTCGCTGAGCTGGTAGAGCGTGCCGAGCTTGCCGCCGCGGATGACCTTGATGTCGGCCTCTGGGGTGTCGATCCGGTACTGATAACTCGCCATGCCGTCCACGAGCGCCCGGACGGTCTGCTGCGTGTGATGACGGGCGGGCACACCGTCCCGGCCGAGGAAATGATGCTCGAACAGCAGGGTGGTCTCATGTCCGGATGCCGGCGCGCCGCCCGGCGGCGGCAGCTTGCCGACGATGACGCTGGGCCGGAGGTTGCCACGGTAGAGCTCCTGGACGCGCCGGGCATCCTGCCGGGACAGCCGGAATGCCTCCTCGAACCAGTGCAGCGTCTGCAGGCTGAGCCCCCGGCCGCTGAATGCCCGGCTCACCCGGTCCTTGAGTGCCCGGGCGAGCCTGGTGTCGGTGTCATCATGCGCGCCGGTCTCGTACAGGTGCTGGGCGATGACCGTGCAGACGGCGTCCTGCCGGATCTCGTCGGGCCGGACGTCGCGGGCATGCTGTTCCCATTCGTGCCGGTACGGCCCGGACCGGAGCATGAGGTGCCGGAGGTGCAGCCCCGCCGCCCGCTGGCCACGTGCGTATTTTTCACTCTGGGGCATTGGAGGTCTTCTGGTCATTGCGACAGTCATGCGACAGGCGGTCGGTAACCTGACACTGGAGGCAAGGGACAATCCTCACGACTGCGTCGCTGGTGAGAGAACTCTCACAGTAGCGCGTCTTCAGGTTGCTGAAGGTTGCCTGAAGAAAGGCTGCCGACTGCATCCCGCCAACCAGAACGCCGGCAAGGACGACCCAGGACCCAGGTCGCCGCAGACCCGGGGGAAACGAATGGCGAGGGGCGGGGCCACCGGCTCCGCCCCTCGGTCAGTGAGCGGCGTTCATCAGCCTGGCGTCCCGTTTCCAGATATCTGGGAACCGGGCAAGATCCGTTGACCTGCTCGCGCCTTTCGCCGCATCCTCGGTCGTGCCAGCCGGGCTCGCATGGCCCCGCCGGGCTCGCTTGGCCGGCACTCAGATAGCGGAAGGAAGGTGTCGCGATGGCCGATCGAAGCGATGGGATGCGCGGTCCGCCCGGGACCGCGCGGCCGCCGCGAAACCGGCGGCGGCGGACTGCGGCGGCCGTCGCCGTCGCCATGTGGGTGTTCCTGCTTGCCTACACCCGCTCGCTCGTCGCCGGCACCGCGCTGCTGCTCTTGCTCGCCGTGTTCGTCACGCTGTGCACAGCGGCAGTGCGCGGCCTGGGCATCACCAGCGACCAGCATTCCGGGGCGCGGCGCACGACAGCGCGGCAGTGGCGTGACGGACGAGACGCGCTCGCGCACGGGCTGCGGCGCCTGGCCGACGTCGCGGCCGGACATGCCGGGCCCGCGTCCGGTTACGCCGAGCCCGGTCCTGGCTATGGCCGGCCTCAATCCGGTGACGCCGGGCTCGAGTCCTGGGTTGCCGGGCCCGTGCCCGGGCATGCCGAGCCGCTGGCCAGCGGCCGGGCGTACCAGGCCGGCAAGGTCTGCGCGCACGCGCATGACGGGCGCACCGGGCAGCCGGAAGGCGCGGTGCTGGCAGCCGGAACAGATCAGCTGACGATGGCCGAGCGGCCCGCCATCCCGCCGCTGCGGCTGGTGACCGGGGACAGCATCGCCGAGACCCGCAGCTCGGGGGCCCGCGCGGGCCGCGGCGGCCTGACTGAGCTCTGCCTTCCCGACGTGCCGACGGTGTCGCGGGTGCACGCCAAGTTCACCTTCACCGGCGGTCAGTGGTGGATCACCAGCCTGGGCCGGAACGGCGTGACGCTCAACGGCACCTTCCTGGCCGACGAGCGCGCGCTCATGGACGGCGATTCGATCCGCTGGGGCTCGCGCCCCGATGCGCCGTCCTCGAGAGTCGAGATCGGCTGACCAGCCGCTTGGCCCGGCAGCGCAGGACTGGGCGGATGTTATCGTCGCAGACATCGCAAGGTCCGGCCGATGGCCGGTGACGCGCCGTTCCCTGGGGTGGTGGTGAATGGCGAAAGGCCAGCTTGTTATCTGGTCAGCCCGGCAACGCGACTGGCTGATCTGTCCGCCTGATGAGATCACCTGGCTGGACCGGAAGCTGCTCAGCGCCGGGCAGGATCCGACCCTGCACCGGTCCCCGCGCTGCGCCGGCCTTCGTTACGTGCATTACCGCTGGGAGCTGTTCAGCCGGGATACCACGCACAGGGTGTACCTGGCGCCGTTCGCCGCCGGATCCGCCATGGACTACCGGGCCGTGCAGGCCACGGCCCGGCATGTGCTGCCGCAGGCGCCCGCCGCGTACGAGACCCTGCCGGTCCGGCTCGACGACGGATCGTGGCTGGTCAGCGTAGGGAAGTGGGTGGTGCCGCTGAGCATCGACGTGCCCGCGGACCGGCGCGACAACCCGACCATCCCGCACAGTAATGACCAGCCGCACACCCAGCAGCAGCGGCACGGGGAATACGGCCAGGCAGCGGCGGGGGACGGAAAGCCTCCGCTGCCGGAGGCGGCCGGCCGGGTAAGTGCTTACTTCGAGCGGAATGACAAGGCCGCCATGGCCATGGCCTATTACTACCAGCAGTTCATTCTCGGCGCTGTTGCCCCGCAGGAGATGCCGATGGCCGAGGTGGCCATCGCGCTGGACCTGAACGGCGAGGGCGCCGTTTCTGACTACAAGAAGGAGCTTCAGCGCCGCATCTGGAACGAGCAGCGCCACCAGCGCGACCTTGCCGGATTCCTGCTCGCCAACGGGCTGATCGGGCCTGCGGAGCTGGACCGGGCCAACCGGGCAGCCGCTGCCAACGAGCGCAGCGGGAGAAGCGAGATGGCCAGGCAGCGGCTGCGCTACCGGCCGAAGAAGAAGTAAGGCGGCCGGCCAGGATCAGGAGCTGGCGCCGGGAGCGGGCTCGGCGATCGATGCCCGGCGGCGGCGATTGTCCGGCACCCGGGCGGCCACGGCCGCGGCGCCAAGCGAGATGACCGCGAGCACGATAAACGAGATGGTAAAGCCGCGGTCCGCCGGGTACGCCGGCCCGCCGCCGGCCGGGCGCACGATGCTGGCGGTCACGATGGTGGTGGTCACGATGCTGGTGGTGACCTGTCCGCCGAGCGCGCTGCCGAGGGTCCTGATATTGGCGTTCATCCCGGTCGCCACGCCGGTCTGCCCGGCCGGCACCGACTCGACGATCACGTTGGGCCTCCTCGAGTAGCCGCGACCGGGCCGGCCAGGGTGATGCCCAGCCCGCCGCCGATGCCGAGCGTGGCGGAGATGAACCCGATCGCCCCGGCAACCCGTTCGGCCGGGAACTCGTCGCGGATAATCGCGAACGCCAGCGGGAACAGCGCGCCGCCCAGGCCCTGGACGACCCGGCCCGCGATCAGCACGGCAAGCGCCGGCGGCGAGGCCGGAGACCACCGTGCCCGCGGCCAGCGCGGCCAGCGTGATGACCAGGAGCCGGCGCTTGCCGTACATGTCGCCGAGGCGCCCGAGGATGGGCGTGGCAACCGACGCCGAGAGCAGGTAGCCGGTCAGTACCCAGGTCACCGCCTGCTGGCTGACCTGCAGGTCACGCCCGATGGCCGGCAGCACGGGGATCACCAGCGACTGCAGCACGCTGAACGCCATCGCGGCCACGCCGAGCACGGCCAGCGTCAGGCCGGGTGATCCGCACCGATCCGGCATGACTGCCAACGAGGTAACCTCATCCACTGCTCTTCACGAGGTGCTCACGGCGCGGGGCACGCCCCGGCTCCTGTCACGCCGCGCGGATCACGTATCCCCCCATCCCGGAACTGTAGGCCGTCGCCGGGCACTCGCAAAAGATCATCCCGGTGGGAAGCGGCGCCCAGACGGCAGCCGCCCGGAACTGGGCTCCGGTTCCGCGCAGCTGCAGCCTGGAGGGTTGGCCGTTCACTCCGCCTGGGCCGCGGGCGGCGCGGGCGGCGCGGGCGGCGCCGCCTGGCTCAGGTGCAGGCTCGCGAGCACCCACCCGTCCCCGTCACGCACGAACACGTGCGTCACCCGGAACTGGCCGTCGGCCGGACGGCCCTGGTAGGTCGCCCGCTGAGTCTGCCGGCCGATCGCGATCGCCGTCTCGCCGAAGTCACGGACCTCGACCTCATCCCAGTCCAGCGAGCTGGTGACCAGCGCGCCAGGCGCGTACCGGCCCAGCCACTGCGCCTTGTCAAGCACGAAGCCGAACGGTCCCACCAGCCGGAAGTTGTCCGCCGCGAGCCTGGCCAGGGCCACGGTGTCGGCGCTGCGCTCCGCCTCGGCCCACTGGGCTCCGAGGGCGAGTATCTCTGCGCGGGTATCGGTCGTCATGGGTTTCCTCTCCCTTCCGATTCTGACGCGGTCATCGGCTGGCCCTGCCGGTACATCTGCGGCGGCTTGTTGCCGGCGGACTGGCCGCCGTCAATCGGGAGCACGGTCCCGGTGACGAACGACGACTGCTCCGAGCACAGCCACAGCACGGCGCTGGCCACCTCGGCCGCGGTACCGGTCCGCCGCATCGGGGTGGAGAGCCCGGCCAGCCGCTGCGCCTCCGGCCCTGCCGCCGCCAGGTGGTGCGTCAGGATCGGGCCCGGTGCCACGACATTGACCCGGATGCCCTGGTCGGCGTAGTCCAGCGCGGCGACCTTGGTCAGGCCGATGATCCCGGCCTTGCCCGCGACGTACGCCGCGAGGTTCGCGGTGGCGTTCAGGCCGGCGACCGAGGCCATGTTCACGATCGCGCCGCCACCGCTCGCCAGCATGGCCGGGATCTGGAACTTCATCCCGAGGAACGTGCCGCGGATGTTGGTAGCGATGCCCCGGTCGAACTCGCCGACGTCAATGTCGGCGAGCGGTGCCGGCATGGGCCCGTCGGTGGCGTTGTTGAACGCTGCGTCCAGCCGCCCATAGGTCGCGACGGCGGCATCAACAAGCCCCCGCATCGAGTCGGCGTCCGCGACGTCGGCGGGTACCGCCGTCGCCCGGCCCCCGTCGGCCTCGATCCGCTTCGCGACGGATTCCAGGGCGGCGGCATCGCGGGCCGCCAGGACCACGGCGGCGCCCGCGGCCGCGAAGGCTTCCGCGGCTGCTGCCCCGATTCCCTTGCTGGCGCCGGCCACCAGGGCCACCCGGCCCCGCATCGGCAGCTCACTCATGACTGCTCTCCTCTCATCTCGCCTCGGCGACGATGGTAGGAATCAAGTCGTTAGATGTCAAATGCTTAGATATCAATCAAATTTGTGCTAATCTTCCGGTCATGCCCCGCCCGGAACGCCAGCCGAGCCCGAGAGGCCGGCCGCGCCAGGAACGCCCGCCGGGCCCGAAGGGCCGGCCGAGCCAGGAACATCCGCCGATCGGCCTGCACCTCGCCCAGGTCGCGAAGACCGCCAGTCGGGCCTTTGACGAGGCCATGGCGCAGGCGGGCGGCTCGCTACCCACCTGGCTGGTGCTGATCTCGGTCAAGGCACGGGAGTCGGCCAGCCAGCGGGAGATCGCCGAGGCGGCCGGCATCCAGGGCGCCACGCTCACCCATCACCTGAACGCGCTGGAAGCAGCCGGCCTGGTGACCCGCCGGCGCGATCCGGCGAACCGCCGCGTGCACGTCGTCGAGCTCACCGCCGCGGGCGACGCGCTCTTTCTCCGGCTGCGCGGTGCCGCGCTGGCGTTCGACCAGAAGCTGCGAGCCGGGCTGTCCGATCGCGAGATCAGCCAGCTAGCAGAATTGCTGAGCAGGCTGCGCGACAACATCGCCTAGCCTGGGATATCCCCGCGGGAGCCGGCACCGTGCTCCCGCCAGCGCCACCACCAGCCAAGGAAAGTGCCATGCCGCCATCCCTTCGTCCCGTTCCCGTGGCCGAGCCCATCTTCGTCCCGGCCGGGACGACCTGCGCCGACGCGGTGGCCGCGGCCAGGCTCCCGATGACCGGGCCGAATGCGATCGTGGTAGCCAGGGGGCCGGATGGCGCGCTGCGCGATCTCAGCTGGGCGCCCGATGCCGACATCAAGATCGAGCCGGTCGCGCTGTCCAGCCAGGACGGCCTGTACGTGCTCCGCCACTCGGCCGCCCACGTGCTCGCCCAGTCGGTCCAGGACCTGTACCCGGAGGCGAGACTCGGCATCGGGCCGCCCATCGAGAACGGCTTTTACTACGACTTCGACGTCGAGCGCCCGTTCCAGCCGGAAGATCTCCAGCGCATCGAAAGCCGGATGACCGAGCTCATCACTTCGCCGGCGCGTTCCCGGTCTGGCTGGCCCCGGAGCAGGTCCGGATCATCCCCATCGTCGACGAGCTGCTTGACTACGCGGGCACGGTGCTCGGCATCCTCACCGACGCGGGGCTGCGCGCCGACATCGATGCCTCCGCCGGGCGGCTGCCGGTGAAGGTACGGACGGCGGTCACCCGCAAGATCCCGCTGATCGCCGTGCTCGGCCGCCGCGAGGCCGAACAGCGGACGGTCACTGTCCGGGACCGTTCCGGCCAGGAGACCCCGATGGGGCTGGATGAGTTCGCCGCCCGCGCGAGCGAACTCGTGCGCACCAAGAGCCTGGGGCGCGGGGCACCTCACCTGAGATCCCGGCCAGCGGCCAGCCAAAATCACGATCAGCTTAGAGGTCCCGGCAGTGGGGCGCTGGATCAGGGAGCCGGTCATCCGCGCCCGGCTGGCAAGGCGGAGGAGGAGCGCGTAGCGGAGCTACTCGCGACGACGACAACGCGGCCAGGCGGGATGCGGGGGCCCGCGAGCCCGGCAGTCCTACTGCCGGGACCTCTTAACGAGCCTTCGATGGCCGGTCGCCTGCCGCAGGCCAGCGGCCCGCGGCAGCGGGTAACGGCCGGACCGCCGTTTCCCCGCTGGCGGGCGCGGGAATCGCATCCGGTGCCGGTGCCGGTGCCGGTGCCGGCGCCGCGCCGGCCGGTGCCGCGCCCGCCGCGCCCGCCATCCCCGGTGGCCGGCCGCGCTGTGAAGTCGCGGCCAGGCTCGCCCCCAGGATGCCGCAGCAGACCAGGAGCGCCCCCGCGACCTGCAGCAGGCTCGGCTGCTCGCCCAGCACGGCGGCGGCCAGCAGCATCGCGGCGGCCGGCTGCAAGAGCAGCAGCAGCGACGAGACGGCGGCCGGCAGCCGGGGCAGCGACGACGTGATCAGCAGCCAGCCGATCGTCTGGCTGGTCAGCGACAGCAGCAGCAGCCACCAGAACGACGGCCACGGGATTTCCAGCTGCAGGCCGCCGAAGATCATGCCGAGCAGCACCGCGCCGGCCGCGGCGCCCGCGGTGGCCTCCGCGAGCGGGCCGGCCACATGGGCCGTGCCGCCCACGTCTGGCGCAGGACGAGGAGGAACGCCGCATAGGCGACCGACGTCCCCATCCCGTATCCGATCCCGGCGAGCGGGTGAGCGCCGCCGGTGGCGCCATCGGCCAGGCCGGACACCAGCACCACCCCGGCCATCACGACGGGCAGCGCGATCAGGAACCCGCGGTGCGGGCGCTCCCGGAACAGCAGCCAGGCGGCGAGCGCGACGAAGAGCACCTGCAGGTTCCCGATCACGGTGGCGACGCCGGCCCCGACCTCCGCGATCGCGTGATTCCACAGCACGAGATCGACGGCCAGGAACCCCCCGGCCAGCACCGCCCCGAGGCGGGGAGCCAGCCGGCGCCGGCCGTGCCGGCGCTGCTCAAGCATGGCCAGCGCCACCAGCACGGGCAGCGCGAGGAGGCACCGGTAGAACGCCGTGGTGGCCGTGCCCGCGCCGGCCAGCTTGACCAGGATCCCGGACGCCGAGATGCAGGCAGCGCCGAGGCTCGCCGCAACGATCGGTCGGCGGTCGGCGATCGCGGTCCGCGTGCCGCCGCCGTCCGGCCCCGCATCCTTGGCGGTAATGACCGTCCTGGCGTACGGTGCTGACATGCCCGCAACCCTACGAGACCGGCACTACGACAGCCGCGCCTGCGGCAACTGTTGCGCCCGGGCTATCCGGCACCCGCCCTCGGCCCGCCCGTACCAGCCCAGCAATGTGGATGAGACATTCCTGCCGTAGCAGCGGTGGTGCCGGTATGTGCCAGCGAGCTTCATGATCTTGGAGCCGGGCCGGAACGGCGTTCCGCCGGATGGATGTGGCTGCGGTATTCGCCGGCGCATACCAAAAGCGCATCCATCAGGCGGAACGCTCCCCGTGTGCACCATCAGCACCACAGGCGCCGCAGGGACCACGAACCGCCCGGAGCCGGGCGCCCGGGCAGCACCGATGGCATATCGCCACCTTGACAACAGCAGCAGAATGCCATCGACGCTCTGCGTCGTTGTCTGCCCGGAGGAGGCTATGGTCAGCCAGCCGACGGCTCGCCCGGCTCGCCTGAGGTGCCGGGCCACCGGGCTTCCGCGGTGGGCGGCGAGGTGAGGTAGCTGGCCAGGCCGCGGAGGATGACGTCCAGGCCCCACTCGAACCGGTCGTCGGCGCTGCCCGCGACAAGCTTTCCGGCCAGCGCGACCGTGTTGGGGAATTGGTCGCGCGGCAGTGAGCTCAGCCAGGCGGCGGCCTGGGCAGCGAAGTCACCCGGCTCGGCTATCGGCGTCACCTCCTGCTCGCAGGCGAATGCACCGACGTAGAGGCTGCCGAGGTCGCCGGCGAACGCCGCAACCTGGTCGGGGATGCCCGCGGAGCGGAGCTCGGCGAGGATGCGCTCCGCGCCGGCGAGCATGCTCGGGCCGAACGGCACGCGGCCGAGGGTCAGCCCGGCCACGCCCGGGTGACGCCGGAAAACCCCGAGCATCTCCCGCGCGAACTGCCGGAGCATGTCCTGCCAGCCGCCTCCGGTTGGCGGGAACGGGATCTCCTCGATGATCCGTTCGAGCACCAGCTGGACCAGTTCCTCCTTGTTGGCCACGTAGCCGTAGAGCGAGGAGGCCGAGACCCCGATCTGCTCGGCGACGCGGCGCATGGTGAGGGCGTCCCCGCCCTCGGCCTCGACCACCTTGAGCGCGGCATTGACGACCACATCCCGGCTGAGCTGCGGCCTCGGCACGCTGCGGCGCCGCGGCGCGGACCGCCACGGGGGCTGGGGCGTGGGCGGCGATTCGGGCCGGGCGCCGTCGGCTGTCTCATCCATGCCAAACATCGTACTTGACGAGAACAATGTTCTGTAGTAAATACAGTGTTCGGAACTTTTGAGCATTGTTCTGCCCAAGAACGACGTTAGGGAGTGCTGCAATGAGCAAGACGACAGACGTCGTGGAGGTGGAAGGCCTCCGCAAGACGTACAAGCCGAAGGTGCGCGCGCTGGACGGGCTGAGCCTCTCGGTCGCGCCCGGCAGCGTGTTCGCGCTACTCGGCCCGAACGGTGCCGGGAAGACGACGACGGTGCGGATCCTGACCACGCTGTCGCGGCCTGACAGCGGCCGGGCCGCTGTGGCCGGGATCAACGTGCTCGCCCGTCCCGGCCGGGTCCGGTCGGTAATCGGCGTGGTGGGCCAGCACACTGGCGCTGTCGGCCAGCTGACCGGCTTCGAGAACCTGGCCCTGCAGGGCAAGATCTGCGGGATGCGCGGCCAGCAGCTGCGGCGCCGCGCGGCCGAGCTGCTCGAGCAGTTCGGGCTGGCTGAGGCGGGCGGCAGGCCGGCGCGCACCTACTCGGGCGGCATGCGGCGGCGGCTGGATGTCGCCACTGCCCTGGTGCACCACCCTGCGGTCCTCTTCCTCGATGAGCCGACCACGGGGCTTGACCCGGAGGGCCGCGCCGAGCTGTGGGCGGTGCTGACCGGCATGGCCGCGGATGCCGGGACGACCATCCTGGTCACCACTCACTACCTGGAAGAAGCTGATCAGTTTGCGGCCAGGATCGCGATCATGGATCGCGGCCGGGTCGTCGCAGAGGGCACTGCCGACCAGCTCAAGGCCGGGTTGCAGGGAGATTCGGTGGTGCTCGAGTTCGACGACGCCGCGCGGATGGCCCTGGCCAGGCAGGCCCTGGCCCGCGTTCCCCAGGTCCGCGAGGTGACCGCGGAGGGTGCCGTCGTGCGGGCCCGCGTTGCGGATGGGCCGCGGGCACTGCCCGCGGTGCTCGCCGGGCTCGAGGCCGACAGCGTCCCGGTCCTGTCCGTCACCGTCGCCCGGCCGTCACTGGACGATGTCTACCTTCGCCACGCCGGCCGCTCGTTCCGCCATGCAGAAGGGATCACGGTCTCATGAACCTCGTCCGTCAGTCGTGGGTGCTGCTCACGACCCGCTACCTGCGCCAGCTCTACCGCGAGCCGGCGGTCATCGGCATCACGCTCACCCAGCCGGTCATCTGGCTGCTGCTGTTTGGCGCCCTGTTCAAGAAGGTCGCCGAGATCCCCGGGTTCGGCGGCGGTAGCTACGTCACCTACCTCACGCCCGGCGTGGTCATCATGACCGCGATGTTCGCCTCGTCCTGGACCGGCATGTCCTACGTCGAGGATATGCAGACCGGCGTCATGGACCGGTTCCTCACCGCGCCCGTCCACCGCGGCGCCCTGATGGCGTCGCTGCTCGCCTACCAGGCGGTCACCACGATCGTGCAGTCGGCCATCATCATCGCGATCGGCTGGGGGATCGGGGCCAGGTTCCCCGGCGGCGCTGTCGGCATCGCGGCCCTCATCGGGATCTCGGTACTGATCGCGCTGGCCATGGCCGGGCTCTCCAACGGGTTCGCGTTGCTGACCCGTCAGCGTGAGGCGCTCATCGCTGCGTCGACCACGCTGGTGATGCCGCTGACGTTCCTATCCGGGGCGTTCCTGTCACTGCAGCTGATCCCGGGCTGGATCGCAGGCATCGCCAGGTTCAACCCGGTCAACTGGGCGGCGAGCGCTGGCCGCCTTGCCGTCGGCGGTCATGCCGCGTGGGGCACGGTGGGCAGCTACGCCGCCTTCCTCGCCCTTGCCGTCGCGGTCACCGCCGCGGCGTCCACCCGGGCCTTCCGGGCCTACCAGCGGTCGATCTAGACCTCGATCCGCGTTCGCTCCAGGCGGCGGGCGGGGCAGCCGGCATGGCTGCCCCGCCCGCCCCGTTGCCGTTGAATGTCGCTCCGCGCGCAAAGGGAGAGGCGGCGAGTTGCCGCCCCTCCTTGTGCTGCGAATCGCAGCGAGCCGACACGGCCACCTACGGGATCAGTGTCACCGAGAGGTTATTTGTCGTGTCGGTCAGCGTGGCGGACGTGAACTGGACGGTCATCGGCGGGCTGCACGACGGGCTAAACGTCACGCTCGCCGTGATCGTGTAGTCAGCCTTGCCGTTCTGCACTGGCACCGTACTGGAGGTCGTGAATGACGCCTTGTTCGTCGCCTGCGGGTGGTTGCCGCCGCCTCGACATGGTGGCCGAGTAGCGCGCGGGCCTCGGCGGCAAGGGACAGACACCAGACCAGGCATCCGACAGGCTCGTTGGCGCGCAGCGTGGTGGCGGCATGGGTGAGCTGCTGCAGGGCACTGCCCGGCCGGCCCTGCAGCAACAACGCCCGGCCCAGCTTCGTGCGCGCATAAGCGAGGTCGCCGTCCCCCACGATCGGAGCCGCGCCTGGTTCGAGCGGCCGGGTCAGAACCACGGTCGCCTCGTTGAGCCGGCCCGCCAGGACAAGCGCGTTGGACCGCGCCTGCCACACCCAGCCGGCGGCCTGGGGCAGTTCCTCGCGCAGGCGAGCCGCTGCTGGCTCAAGCTCGTCGCACAACGCCAGCACCTGCTCCGCCCGGCCAGCGAACACCATGCACGCCCCACCGGGGGAAGAAACCGCAGCCGCACCCGCACGTCCATGCCCGGCGCGATCAGCGGGCCGCCAATGGCAAGCGCCTCAGCGAACAGCCCGGCGAAAGCCAGGAGCTGGGCCAGGTCGGCGCGCGCGAGCAGCCGCCGCACCGGGTCGTCCACGGACGCCTCGGCCTCCTCCAGAACCCGCCGCGCTGCCGCCAAACCACCAGGACCGTGGAACATCACCAGGGCTCGCTCCCGCGCGAGCAGTTGATGGGCGGTTCCGTCAGGCTCCGCGCCGACCAGGCCATCGAGTACATCGGCCGCCTCGTCGAACCGCCCCAACTCGCTGAGCGACGCACCAAGCAGCAGCCCGGCCTCGAACGAGGGAGCCAACTCCAAAGACGCGCGAGCCAGCCGCATGGCCAGCGCCGAGTCGAACACCTCGCGGGCTCGGTGCGCGGCCCGCGTCAGCAACCCGGCGTCTGCGGCGCTTGCACGCCGAACTCCGAGTGCCTAAGCGGCTCCAGCTCCAGCCGTGGGATCGGGCCATCTTTGTCCAAGGACACCACGGCCGGCGGCGGCTGCTCGCCGGTGCGTATCGTCAACAGCACCGCAGCCGCGCCAGAGGTCGCCAGCTGATGGACGAGCGCTGCCGACAGCTCGTCCAGCAGGTGAGCGTCGTCCACCACAACCAGCATCTGCTGACCATCGGCCCGCTCGACCAGAGCTGCCGTCAGTCGTGACAGTAGCCCCGTCCGCCCCTGGTATGACATTCCCGCATCAACCAGGCCCATTCCCTCATCAGCAAGGAGCCCTGCGACGCCGCCCAGCGGCAGGTCGCTTAGCCGCCCGGGTGGCCGCCGGTTCAGCGGCTGGCCGGGGTATCCGGCGCAGGCAGCGAAACGCCCGTGGCGGTGAAACGGGCTTCGATGGTGGCGGACAGCTCCTGCGGGACCGGGTCCAGGGATGGCGCGTCCGGCTCGCCGCTATCGCCGCGGGCGGTAGCGCCATCCTGGCGCTGGTGGACCGGAACGCTATGGCGCCGTCGCCGCTGCCGCCGAGCAGCCCGGCGTCGGCGATGTGCTCCACGCCGTGCAGCGAGCCGCCGAGCGCGGCCGCGTAGTCGCGGCCCTTGCGGATGGCGGCCCGGATGGCGGCCGCGCGTACCTGCGGCCAGCCGGGGTTGTCCCAGTCGACGTGCCAGGAGACCTCGTTCACGCTGAGGGCCTCATGGGTGGCGAGGGCGGCTCCAAGCGTGGTCAGCCGGTCAAAGGCGCGGACGGTGATCACCACCGCCACTGTTGCGCTCACCCGTCCCGTCGGTTCGTAGCGCCCGGTCTGCTCATTGTGAGCGCGTTCCACGTGCGTCGTCGCGGCCTGCGCCGACCAGGTCAGCGGATGGCGCTCCGTTTCCACATCAAGCGCCACCGCGCCCAGCGCGGTGAGGCCGGCGGTAAGGCGGTCCAGGCCGGAGGCGGGCGGCGCGCACCGCCTCCGCCTTGGACTCTCGGGAGAACTCGATCGCTCCGGCCAGGATGACGTAGTCGGGCACGACGACCTGCCCGGCCTCGCCGCGGACCGACAGCATCGGACCGCCAGGACCGGCCGGATCGGTCATCGGTCGCTCCCTTCCCGCGGATCGGTCACCGGTCGGCCGAGGTCTCCGACAGGCCAGCAACGTAAGGCTTGCCCTCGCGCCAGGCGGCTATCTGCTCGGGCCGGCCGTAGTCAGCCAGGTAGTCCTCGACCCGGCGCCGGACGTGGTCCCAGACCAGGACCGGCTGGTAGTCGCCGGCGTCCGGTCCCGCGAACGGCGCAATCGGCTCCACGACCGTCTCCAGGCTCGGGTAGCAGAAGACGGCCGTTGACCGCCGGGTCATCGTGCCGCCACCGACTACCCGGTGCCGTCCGGGCTGCAGCCGCCCGCCGGTCCAGCGCGTCAGCAGCTCCCCGGAGAACACCTGCAGGGCGCCAGGCAGGATCGGCACCGGGAGCCAGCTCCCGTCCGGCAGCTGGGCCTGCAGTCCCTGGTAGCCGCCTTCCTGGTGCAGCACGGTCAGCGCCGAGTCGTCCGCGTGCTCGAGCAGCAGCAGCTTGTCCTCGTCGTTGCCGGTGTCGGGGTAGGACCAGGCGGGGTAATCGTTCGTGGTGAGCCGCACATGGGGGAGCGCCCCGAGCGGGAAGGATCCGTCGGCGGCACCTAGCGCCCTGGCGTACAGCGCGAGCACGCGCCCGGCCAGCTCGCGCGCGGCGTCGATGTAGCGAAAGGCCGAGCCGCGCAGCCCCGGGTCGTCGGCCGGCCACACGTTCGGGTGCCCGAAGAGACCGGCGTACTCGGCGGGGACGCCGGCCGCGAGCGCGTCCCCCGGCGTATCGAACTGAGCCACGTTGTACCGCTCAAGCTCAAGCCGGCCGAAGTCGTCCGGCCACTGCCGCCAGCCGCGGTAAGGATGCCCGCCCGGGCTGGCCAGCCTGGCCTTTTCCGCCCTGGGCTGGCCAAGCAAGCGCCCGATCCGCCGGCCGTAGTCAGCGAGCAGGTCCGCCGGCACCCCGTGATTGATCACCTGGATGACGCCAACCTGTTCGGCCGCCTCCCGGACCGCCTCGAGCAGCCCGTCTGGTGCGCGGCCGCCGAGCGCAGCCGCCAGGTCGACGACCGGAATCTGGTCCGCCATATGCCTGCGCCGCCTCTCTCCTCGTTCCTGCCTGTCTCCCAGCATGCTAACTCCGAAGCAATGCTGAAACCAGCGGAAATAGCGTTATCAACATGGGTATCAGCGCTTAAATACGTATCAATTCCCGGTGACATTCTCTCCGGCGGTGCCCTGGCCATGCGCCTATACCGCAGCAAAATGGCAAGGCGGTGAACTCGGCAGAATTTCTTTCTGAGATGTCGTAATCTGGCTCGCATTCTTGGGCGTCACATCTGATGTCAGGAGCGGAAGTGGATGGATTTTACGTCCGCTTTGGCCGCATATTCGTTTGGGCCGGCGTGGTCGTGCCGCGGCTGCGGAGGCCGATCTCGGGGATGGGCGGGGCGTGCTGTGACCGGACGCAGGTGCTGGGGAACGGCGAAGCTGGCGCTGTGCCTGACGGCGGTCTTAGCCGCTGGCGGCCTGACGGCGGTCACCGGAGCGGAGGATGCTGCCCTGGCCGCCGCGAGTGGCCGGAGCCGAGGAAGCTGTAGATCTCGTCGAAGGTGTTGATCGCCCCGTCTACGGTGAAGAGCTCCAGCGCGCGGACACGGGCCGCGGCCCCGAGGCGGTGCCGCAGCCCCGCGTCCCGCAGCAAGGTGAGGCAGGCCCGCGCCATCAGCTCAGGGCTGCGCGACGGCACCACAAGGCCGGTGTCACCGACGGCCTCGGTGACCCCGCCGGCATCGGTGGCAACGCAAGCCCGGCCGCACGTCATTGCCTCGATCAGGCTGTAAGGGAATCCCTCGGAGACGCTGGAGAGCACCACGATGCGGCCGGCGTCGTAGGCGTCGCGGATGTTCTCGACCCGGCCCTCGAACGTCACCACCTTGCCGATTCCGAGGTCGGCCGCGAGAGCCTGGCAGCTGTGCAGATAGGGTTCCCTGCCCGTGGGCGGCGATCCGAACAGCCGCAGCCTTGCCTCGGGCATGTCCTGGTGCACCAGGGAGAATGCGCGCAGCAGCGTTTCCAGGTCCTTGATCGGGTCAATGCGGCCGACCCACGAGATCGTGGGAGCCCCGGGCTCGCTGGTGAAGGCGGGAAAATAGGCGGGGTCCACGCCGTTGTACACGGTACGGATGTGCGAGGGTTCCGCGCCGAGCCGTTCCTCCCAGCGCCGGTTGTAGACGTTGCCGGGAGTGATCGTCTCCGCCTCTCGGTAGCCGACCGCGCAGAGGTGCCGCATGAACCCCAGGTACAGCGCCTTGACCGGCCACCGGTACGGGCTCTTGCGGTACTGCAAGTACTGCTCGCGCAGGTATACGCCGTGCTCGGTGACGAGCACCGGCATCCCGTGCCGCCACTTCGCGGTGAGCGCGGGCAGCAGGCCAAGCCCGTTGGTCACGGCGTGCCCGACGTCCGCCCGCACCGGCGGGAAGGACAGCGGGCGGAGCGAGTGGTCAAGCAGCTGCATGGCGGTCACCGCGTCGTGCAGCGTCGGCGCCGGGTTCGCGGATTCCGGCCAGCGGGCCTGCCAGGCGTCGCTCAGCAGCCGCACCGCCTTGTCGCTGGCCAGCCCGGCGCTGAGATTCCCGTGCCGGGAGGAGTACTCGAACAGCTCGCGCAGCACATGGCCGAAGCGGCACTGGGCGTCCGCCGAGGAGTCGAGCAAGGTGTCGATCAGCTGGCGCAGCAGGCGGCCCGGCAGCCCGCCCCGGCTGCCGGCGGCAGGCCCGGCCGGCGGCGGGCCCCAGAGCGGCACCTTGACCATGGAGACGACGTTGCCGGGCAATGACCATACAGCGGGCTCGGCCTGCGTCGCCACCAGGCAGACCAGGTGGAAGTCGTAGCCAGGCATCCCGCGGATGAGCTGATCGCACCATACGCTCACCCCGCCGAACCCGTACGGATAGGTACCTTCCGTCATCAGTGCTATTTCCATCTGGGCCAATTACCGCCTGATTCGCGCGGGCAGGCCTGAGCAATGACAAAATTCCATTGCACCCGCGTCCGCTGCGCGTTCATATCCCTTGGCCCGCCCGATGTCGTACAAATAAAGCAATATGCGCTAAAGAGCTGAATATGGACAGATCACACAACGCCTGCCATCAAGTCCCATCCGCAGGCCTGACCAGAAGCATAACATCATAGGGCGCAGAATAAGCCGGTTCAAACAAATGGCATGCAATCGCACTCAGCTTGGCCGGATAGGCAAGGATAATTGCGGAACTACCATTTCCTAGCGGGGCAAAGGGCGCCTCGCCCGAAGTCCCGGGCAGGCGGGTAGCCTGCGGCAGGCTGCCGTCCGCCGGAGCCGGGGCCGCCGCGATCGTGCGGGGAATGAGCGGTGCCCGCGCTAGCGTTGCGGCTGGCATGCCAGCTGTGGTTGTCGCTACCGCCTTCGGCGGTCCTGAGGTGCTGTCGGTTACTGACCAGCAGACAGCAGCCCCCGGGCCCGGCGAGGCGCGCATCGAGGTACGGGCCGCGAGCGTGAACCCGATCGACTGGAGGACCTACAGCGGGGCGATGGGCGCCGATCCGGCGCGGCTGCCGATCCGGCTTGGCTCTGAGGCGGCGGGGGTGGTGACGGCGGCGGGACCCGGTGCCGTGGGCCCGGCCGGGCCGGTTGTGCCCGGCGATGAGGTGATCGCGTTCCGGGTGTCCGGCGCCTACGCGGCCGAGCTCGTGGTCCCGGCTCACGCGCTGGTCCCGAAGCCGTCCGCGCTGGACTGGCCGCAGGCCGCCGGGCTGATGGTGACCGGCGCGGCCGCCTGGCACGCGCTCGCGGCGACGGGCGTCGGCGCGGGCGACACGGTGCTGATCCACGGGGCGGCGGGCGGCGTCGGCCTGATGGCTGTGCAGCTCGCTACCGCCCGCGGGGCGACGGTCGTGGCGACCGGCAGCCCGGCCCGGCATGACTTCCTGCGCGGGCTCGGTGCCATTCCGGTCGCCTACGGCGACGGGCTGGCCGAGCGGGTCCGCGCCGCGGCGCCGGCCGGCGTCGGCGCGGCGCTCGATCTGGTCGGCACCGACGAGGCAATCGACGTCTCGCTCGCGCTCGTCACCGACCGGGGGCGCATTGCCACGATCGCGGCGTTCGCGCGCGGGCCGCAGGCCGGCATCAAGGTTCTCGGCGGGGGACCGGGCGCGGACCCGGGCACCGAGATCCGCGCCGCCGCCCGCCGGGAACTGGCGCGGCTCGCGCAGGACGGGACGCTGCGGGTGTTCGTCGCCCAGACCTTCCCGCTCACCGATGCCGCGGCCGCCCACCGCGCGAGCATGACCGGCCACACACCCGGCAAGATCGCGCTCATCCCGTAGGCTCCCCGCGCGTGCTGGCCGCCACGACGGACAACCCGCCATTGCCGCGGCACTGGCCAAGTAGCCTTCGTTAAAAATGATCTTGGTTTGGCCTGACGTGCCCGCTGACCTGCACGGCAGCACAGTGGCCGGTCAGGTGAGCCCGAGGATCCTGGCGGCGTTGCCGCGTAGCACCTGGTCCAGGACATCGACCGGCAGCCCGAGGCCGTCGACCTCGGCCAGGCAGCGCTCGGGCGTGAAGAACGGATAGTCACTGCCCCACAGGAACTGCCCGGACAGCCGCCCGCGCAGCTCGCGGATCACCTCTGGCGGGATCCGCCGCGGTGACCAGCCGGAAATGTCGATGTACACGTTGGTCTTATGCAGCGCGACGGCGGCCAGGTCAGCATGCCAGGGCCAGCCGAAATGGGCGGCCACCACGGTCAGCCCGGGAAATGCCGCGGCGACCGGATCGAGCTTGAGCGGGTGGGCGAAGTCGATCCGGATGCCCTGCCCGCCGGGCTGGCGGGCGCCGATCCCGCTCGTCCCCGTGTGGAACAAGGCGAGCAGGCCATGCTGCTCGCAGGCGGCGTAGACCGGCCAGCAGGCGGGATCATCGGGGGAGAACGCCTGCAGCGACGGGTGGAACTTCACCCCGCGCAGCCCCAGGGCGGCGATGCTGGCCACCTCGGCGACGGCGGCCTCGCCCTTGTGCGGGTCAACCGAGCCCAGGCCGGTGAAGGCATCAGGATGAGCCCGGCAGGCGGCGGCGACCGTCTCGTTCGGCACCCGGGGCCGGCCGGTCGCCGTCTCGGCGTCCCAGGCCAGCAGGACCGCCTTCACCCCGAGCTTGCGGTACCTGGCGGCCAGCTCGTCCAGCGACTGCCGCTGCACCGGCGACCGGAAGTATGCCTCGGCCGCCGCCAGGTAGCCGTCCATGCTGCCGTCCAGCCAGTCCGGCGTCGGCAGGTGCACGTGGAAGTCGATCGCGCGCAGGGACACCGGCTCATCGTAGTAGCGGGGCAGCGCGGCGGGCGGGCTTCGCGCGGCTGACGAACGAGCCAGACCGCAATGAAGATCATTTTAACGAGGCTGCCCGGCCGGTCCCCGCGGCTTGGGCGGGCGTCGCACAGCCGCCGCCTGTATAGCCGCCTGCGTTGCCTGACCGGGCATGCTTGACAGGTTTGTTTGGAAAGTATACGAACTAATTGATATATGGGGGCAGCGAGCATCGCGGCCAGCCGGCCGCAGGTAGGAGTTGCCAGCCATGAGCCTTGTCATTCGTCCGCGTATCGCCTTCTGGGCTGCCACGGCGCTGGCAGTCGCCTCAGTTGTCGCCGCCGCATCTGGCGCGCAGGCCGCGCCGCGCGCCGGTAAGCCGAGTCCTGCTGCCGCCCGGCCTGCGGTGGGCGGCATCCATGCGGCCGCGCCGTCTGATACCGGCGCGAGCAACCTGTCGAACCTGGGTTCCGGCGGCTGGAAGGTGCTGAGCAGCGCGACCGCCACGCAGACCGGGCAGCAGATCTCCACACCCGGCTTCAGCACCAGCGGCTGGCTGTCGGTCACTAACGATGACGCCGGGGCGCCAGGGACCGAGCTTGAGGCACTGCAGCAGAACGGCCAGTGCCCGAACATCTTCTTCTCCACCAACATGCAAACCTGCTACGGCCAGATGACCAGGATCGGCCCGGACCGGATCAAGCAATTCGCCGTGCCGTGGTGGTGGCGGGCGGACTTCACCCCCAATCTGCAGGCCGGGCAGGACGCCAAGCTGATCGTCAACGGGGTGATTGGCTCGGCCAACGTCTGGCTCAACGGCCATCAGGTCGCTACCTCGTCGACCGTCACCGGCGCTTACACCCGCTTCACGTTTGACGTCACCGGACAGCTGCTGCCGGGCACGAACTCGCTCGCGATCGAGGTCAACCCGAACGACCCGACCACGATGTTCACGCTGGACAACGTGGACTGGACGCAGATCCCGCCGGACAACAACACCGGCATCCAGTTCCCCGTCCAGCTTCAGGTCGGCGGCCCCCTGACGGACAGCAACGCCCACGTGCTGCAGACCAACGCGGCCGACCTGAGCAGCTCGGCACTGACGGTCAGCAGCGACATCACCAACACCACAAGTTCGGCTCAGGCCGGCCTGGTCGCGGCCACCATCACGCCGCCGGGCACCGGCACGCCGATCACGGTGAGCCAGCAGGTCACCGTCCCGGCGAGCACGACTCAGACGGTGTCGTTCACGCCGGCCCAGTTCCCCGCCCTGACGATCGCCAGCCCGCAGGTCTGGTGGCCGTACCAGCTGGGGGCGCAGCCGCTGTACACGCTGACCACGTCGGTGTCCCAGAACAGCGTGGTGCTCAACTCCACCAGCGAGACGTTCGGGATCCGGAACGTCACGTCCGCGCTGACGGCCGGGACGTCGGCGGGGGCGCCGAGCGGCGTCCGCACGTTCAAGATCAACGGAGTGCCGATCGTCATCCGCGGCGGCGGCTTCGACCCGAACCTGTTCCTGCACTATTCCGCGGCCGATACCGCCAAGCAGATCGCGCTGATGAAGAGCATGGGCATCAACGCGATCCGGCTGGAGGGCCACATCATGCCCGAGGACTTCTTCGAGCAGATGGACCAGGCCGGGATCCTGGTCAACGCTGGATACCAGTGCTGCGACGCATGGGAGGTTTCGGGCACGCTGACCTCTGCCCAGCTCGCGATCCTGCAGCTGTCGGCGCTGACCATCGGGCAGAACCTGCGCAACCACCCGAGCGTGTTCAGCTTCCAGTGGAGTGACAACGCACCGACCGCGCAGCAGGAATCGGTGTCCCTGGCGGGCTTCTCGCAGGCCGACTTCCAGGACCCGCTGATCGCTTCCGCCGAGTACAAGAGCAGCGCGCAGCTCGGGCCGGCCGGCGAGAAGGAGGGTCCCTACGACTGGGTCCCGCCCAATTACTGGTACGACACCACGCATTTCGCCGGGGGCGACGAGACCAACGCCGGCGGCTCGTGGGGCTACGACAGCGAGCAGAGCGCCGGGGACACCGTCCCCACCCTCGACTCCATCAACCGGTTCATGTCCGCCACGGACCAGGCGAATCTGTGGCAGAAGCCGAGCTTCAACCAGTACCACACCAACTATGAGGGAAAACAGCACAGCGGCTACAACTTCGGCACGCTATTCAACTTCGATACCGCGCTCACTAACCGGTATGGTGCGTGGTCGGGCCTGAACCAGTACGTCCAAGAGGCCCAGGTGCAGAACTACGAGAACACCCGGGCGCAGTTCGAGGCGTTCATCGACCACGCCAGCAACACGCCGGTGCCGTCCACCGGCACGATTTACTGGCAGCTGAACAAGGGCTGGCCGAGCCTGCTGTGGACCCTGTACAACAACGACGGCGACCAGGCCGGCAGCTACTTCGGAGCGCAGAAAGCCAACGAGTCGCTGCACGCGATCTATGCGCAGGACAACGGCACCGTCACGCTCGACAACCTCGGCCGCGCCAGCCAGTCAGGCCTGTCGGTGGAGGCCAGGGTGTACAACGTGGCGGGAACCCTGCTCGACGACCAGACGGCCAGCAGCCTCACCCTGGCCAGCCAGCAGGTCGCCAATGGCGTCCTGACGCCGAAGGTGCCTGCCGCCACTACCCCGCCCACCCCAGCCACCGCCTACTTCGTCGAGTTGCTGCTCCGTCAAAACGGCACGATCGTGGACCGCAACGTGTACTGGCAGTCCACCCAGCCGGACGTCACGAACTGGACGAAGACGCTGGGCCAGCCGCAGGGCATCCTCTCCCAGTACGCCAACCTGCAGCAGCTGCAGACGCTGCCGCAGGCCACGGTCTCCGCGACGGCCGCGACCACGCACCAGGCCGGCCCGGCCGGCGCCGACCTGGCCACCACGGTGACGATCACCAACACGTCGGCCGCACCGACGGTCGGGTTCTTCCTGCGGGCCGACGTCCGGCGCGGGACGGCCGGCGGGCAGGAGCTGCCCGGGGACAACGAGCTGCAATCCTCGATCTGGTCAGGCAACGACGTCACGCTCTGGCCGGGTGAGTCCGAGACGCTGACCGTCAGCTACAACTCGGCTGACCTGCAGGGCGCAACGCCGGTGATCAGCGTATCCGGCTGGAACATGACCAAGATCGACATCGCCGCGCCAGTGCCCTAGGACGCGGCCGCCGCGGGTTCAGCGCCGACCAGGGCGGCACCGAGATCGCTGACTCGTGCAAAGACGTGAGCCAGCTAGTCGCGGCCTACGAGTCGGTGATCACGACTTACAACGTCACCCGGCTGGACATGGACGTTGAGGCCAAGTCGCTGAACAACACCGCAGGCATCGACCGGCGCAACAAGGCGCTCACGATGGTCGAGGCCTGGGCGGCCAGCCAGGGCCGGACCCTGCAGATCCAGTACACGCTGCCGGTAGAGCCCTACGGCCTGGACCCGAACGGCCTCGCCGTGCTGCAGAACGCGATCGCCAACGGCACCCGCGTCGACTCCGTCAACATCATGGTGTTCGACTACTACCTGTCCGGCGAGGGCACGGTGAACATGGGTGCCGCAGCGGTCAGCGCGGCGCAGAACGTGCACAGCCAGCTGGCGAGCATCTACCCGTCCGCTACCTCGGCGCAGCTCTGGGCCATGGAGGGCATGACCATGCTCCCCGGCATCGACGATTACCCGAAGAAGACCGAGGTGACTTACCTGACCGATGCCCAGACCATGCTGAGCTTCGCGCAGGCCAACAGCCTGAACTTCCTGTCAATCTGGGCGATACAACGCGACAACGGCGGCTGCCCTGGCACCAGGGACAGCAACTCGTGCTCCGGCATCGTGCAGAACACCTGGGACTTCAGCCACCTGCTGGAGCCATTCACCGGCTGACCTCGGCCTCCTGGCCAGGCTTCCGCGTGATCCGCAGGACACGGAGCCGAGCCGGCCCGCCACGATGGTTTCGATTTCCCCGGCTATCTGACAACCTGCGCGGCCCGCCGTGGGTCAGAGGGAGTGTCAGGCGCACAAGGCGGACCGCGCCGGCCGTCGCCAGGCAGGCGGCATCGGCCGTGCTGAACAGCGGGACGTGCCTGCATCGCCTCGGGAGGTGTGCTGCCGTCGTTGGCTAGCGAGGACGAGTTCGCGGAGTTCGTCGCCGGCGCGCTGCCGCGGCTGCTGCGGTTCGGCCATCTGCTGACCGGCAGTCCCGCCGCCGCCGAGGACCTCGTCCAGACTGCCCTCGCCCGGTCTTTGCGGGCCTGGCGGATGCGCCGGATCGAAGATCCTCAAGCCTTCGTCCGTAAGGTGATGGTCAACAGCTAGTCATCCGGCCTCGGCCGGATGGCCGCAGAACGCGCGGATGGTATCCACCAGCGCGCCGGCGTAGGCGCGGACCTGTGCTAGGTCGACCCATTCATCCTCGGCGTGCATCCCGCCGCCGGCCGGCCCGCACACCACGGTCGGGACACCGGCGGCCTGCCACAGCGCTGATTCCATCCAGTACGGCGCCCCAACCGGCCGGGGAACGCGTCCCAGGCGCGCGCCCAGCGCCTCGGCCAGCATCCCGGATAGCGCAGTCCCCGCGGCAGATCCCGGATCGAACTCCCACGCCTCCCGCGACAGCAGCAATGACGCCTCCGCCTGCACCGACGGATCGCCGCCGCGCATCGCGGACAGGATCGCCTCGACCTCGGCCAGCCCGCCAGCCGAAGCCTCACCCGGCACGGTACGCCGCTCGACCACCGCGAATGCCGAGTCCGCCAGCACGAACGGGGACGTCCCGCCGCCGGCGACAGTCGTCATCATCGACCCCGTGCCCGCGACCGGATGGCCCGGCCCCGCGGCCAGCACGGCATCCCGCTCCTCCACGACGGCGATCATCCGGCCCAGGTGCGAGACCGCGTTGACGCCGAGCGCGGCCTGCGAGGAGTGTGCCGTCTGCCCGGTGAACGCGACCTGGATGACCGCGTAGCCCCGGTGCGCGACCGCCAGGTCGAGCCATGTCGGCTCGCCGACCAGGCAGGCGTCCGGCAGCCGGCCGCCGAGGAATTCCAGCACGGCCTCGGTCCCGACGCTGGCATTCTCCTCGTCGGCGACAAGCGCCAGCACGACGTCGCCCGGCGTCCCCGCCGCGGCGGCTGCCTCCGCGGCCGCGACCATCGCGGCGACCCCGGCCTTCATGTCGCACGCGCCCCGCCCCAGCAGCCGGCCGCGGACCCGGCCGCCAGTGACCCGGCCGGCGAACGGATGCGTCATCCCGCCCACGCCCACCGTGTCCAGGTGCCCGTTCAGCAGCAGGCTGCGCCCCCCGCCGGTGCCGGCGTGCCGGGCGACCACGCTCGGCCGGCCGGGCGCGCCCGCGGCGGGCACCAGGTCCACGGCGAACCCGCTCCGCTCCAGCCGCCGCGCGAGCAGCCCGGCGACCGCGGCCTCGCCCGCGGCCCCCGGCACCAGCCCGGGGTTGATGCTGTCGGTGCGCACCAGCTCCACCGCCAGCCCGACCGCCGCCGCGGCGGCCACGCTCCCGTTCACCCGCCCAGTCCACCACAGCACCCGCCCGCCGCGAATCCGCAGCGCGCGGGCACCGGCGCCGTCACGCAGGGCTCGCCCGTTCTAGGAGCGGTGGTAGATGTCGGCGCGGTGGTCGATGTCGAGGACGTGCCCGGTCCCCGCCGCAGCCCATGATGACAACGCGCCGCACGGTCTCTGATACTGCCAGCCAGGTGCGGGCGATCGCCATCAGCCCGCCGGGCCGTGCACGCTCACTTGGTCCTGGTCGTGGTCGCGGCGGCTAAGCGAGCACGGCCTCTTCGTAACGGCCGCCGCCGGGTGCGGCGGCATCGACGAGATCCCAGTTCTGCATCCAGCGGTAGGTCCGGTCGTACATTTCCCTGGTATACGGCTGCGGGACGATCCGCTCGCCCGTCCCGAACCGGCGCACGTCGGCCAGGTCCTGCAGGTCCGGCGGCATCTCCCGGAGCCAGAAGCGCTTGTACCGCTCGGGCTCCAGGTCGATCTCCTGCTGGGCCCGCAGTAGCCCGCGGAAGTACCGGTCCACATCCTCCCGCGATGCGTCCGGCGAGACGAGGAAGCCCATTACGAAGGTCGTGTCCACGAGCTTGCGGAATCCCCGCTGCTCCAGCAGGTAGTACTGGGCGCCCCACACGTTGGCGGCCGGGATGCGGCCGTCCAGCAGCAGCCGCAGCCGGTCATACGGCCGCCCGGCGAAATGGCCTACCACGAGACCCAGATGACCCACGCGATGCTCTTCACCGGAGTGGACCTCGCCGGTGATGCCCCCCGCAGGTGGCGGGTGGAGAACAGCTGGGGCGCGGACAGCGGCAAGGACGGCTTCTACACCATGAACGACTCATGGTTCGACGAGTACGTCTTCGAGATCGCCGCCCGGCGCAGCGCGCTCCCGGCAGAACTCCAGCAGGCTCTCGGTGCCGAGCCGATCGTCCTGCCCGCCTGGGACCCGATGGGCGCGCTGGCCCGCTAACCCGGGTCCGGCCGCCGTCCGCGCTGGTCCTGGCGAGTGGCGCGGGCCGGCCACGTAGCCTCCGTTAAAAATGATCTTCGTCTGTTTGACGGCTCCGGTAGCGCGCCGGCTACGCGGGGAGGAAGTCCAGCAGCAGCTGGCTGATCGTGCCGGGAGCCTCCAGCTGCATCCAGTGGCCGGGGCCGTCGAGCCGCTCGTAGCGCCAGGGGCCGGCCACGTTCTCGGCCGAATCGGTCATCTGGGTCTCGGTCAGGGCAATGTCGCCGGGGCTCCATATCCCCATGGTCGGCGCTGTATGGCCGGCAATGTCAGGGGAAGCGCGACCCAGGATTCGGGCGGCACGTTGGCCCGGTACCAGTTGAGGCCGGGCGTCAGGGACTTCGTGGCCTGCAGTTCGGCGATGACGGCCTCGGCGTCAGGGTGACGGGCCCAGGACCGGAAGTTGGCCCAGTTATTGTCGGTGAGCCACTGCTCGGCAATTCCGGCGAACTGGAACAGGAGCATGTACCAGGACTTCTCGTTCTGTTCCAGCGTCCCGAGGGCCGCAGCATACTGATCATCACCCACCGGCTGGCCAGCGTCCGGCACGCCGACCGGATCTACGTCCTGCGCGATGGCCGCGTCATCGAGCAAGGCCGGCACGCCGAGCTGATGGCCTCGGCGGCCGGCACGCCGAGCTGATGGCGCTCGGCGGCCAGTACGCCGAGTTGTACAAGCTCCAGGCATCCCAGTACGACAAGGTGCAATGATCCGGTCCGGGCAGGCGCATCAAGGCCGTGCGCTATGGGCGAGCCGTCGTCCCAGGGCGGCCAGGGACTCGGTGATATCGCGGCGCATCTTGGGCGCGAACAGCCGGAGCAGGGGCCCGAATCCGCCCTGCACCTCAACCCTCTTGACCACCCGGACGCGTCCACCGGCGACCGGCTCGAGCAAGTGGTCGAAGATCACCTTGCCCAGCGGCACCGGGCACTCGGTCACCCAGCGCCGTCCGGCATCCACCTCGGTGATGGTGAACGAGCCGCCAAGGTTGCCGCGCTGCTTGGCCCAGCCGGACGCGCCGATCTCGAACGGGCCGTCCAGCCGCGCGATCTCCTTGCTGACATCCCACTCAGGCCAGCGGTCCACGTCGGTCCACACCTTCCAGACCGCAGTCGGCTCGGCCTCGAATGTTGCCTCGCATTCGAACAAATACATGGCCCCCGCCTCTGTCCAAGCCCGGCCGGTATCGCAAGTTAGCCGGCCGATCGCTGGGAAAACGCGTGTTCGCATACTGGCCGAATATGGGGCGCACCGCAACTACCGCCACTGACGGCGGCAATACGGTCGTTGCTGTCTTTCCCTGCCGGCAGATATTTTGTGATAACCGGGGCTGATCGCCGGTAACGGTCTGGCACCCAGCGGCGCAGATCGCCGCGCCGCGCGATCGCGCCTGCGCCAGGCCAGATCAAAGATCATTTTTAACGGAGGCTACGCTGCCAGCCTCGCGGCACCGGCGGGCGTAGCCTGTGCTGGTGCTGTTACGGCCACCGCTGGCGATCCTCGCCCTGGTCACGGCCCTAGCCGGGTGCGCGGCCACCACAGCGCCATCGCATCCCTCCGCCGCGCGCTCGCCGATCGGCGTGGGCGCCAGCCATGTCGCGCAGCCACGAACCGGCGCCGTCTCGCCGGATATCACCCTGGCTTTCGCCGGGGACGTCAATTTCGCCCGCCGCACCAGGAAGCTGCTCCGGCACCCGGCCAGTGCCTTCGGCCCGGTCTCCCCGGTGCTCGGCTCCGCCGACTTCACCGCGGTGAACCTGGAGACCGCCGTCACCTCCCGCGGCACCCCGCAGCCCAAGCAGTTCCACTTCCGGACTACCGGGAAGGCATTCAGCGCGATCCGCGCCGCCGGGATCGACCTGGTCACGATGGCGAACAACCACGTCCTTGATTACGGTCAGACGGGCCTCCGGAACACGCTCGCCGCGGCGAAGGCGGCCCGCTTCCCGTACGTGGGCATCGGCATGAACGCCCGCGCCGCCTGGGCGCCCTACATCACCACGATCAAGGGCACCAGGATCGCGATCATCGGGGTATCCCAGGTCACCGAGCTGGCCTCCTCCTGGGTCGCCACCCGTCACCGGCCCGGTGAGGCGAACTCGATCAATACCCGCCGCACGCTCGCCGCGGTGCGGGCCGTGAGGAAGCACGCCGATGTCGTGATCGTCTTCATGCACTGGGGCACCGAGGGGCAGGCGTGCCCGGACGTGAACCAGCGTGCCCTGGCGCCGAGGCTGGCCCGGGCCGGCGCCAGCATCATCATCGGCGCGCATGCTCACACGCTGCAGGGCTCCGGCTGGCTGCACCACACGTTCGTCGCCTACGGCATGGGCAACTTCCTGTGGTGGGAACGCTCCTACGGCACCGCGACCGGCGTCCTGAAGCTCACCCTCCGTCCCCATGGCCGGCCGCTCATAGCCTCGTTCCTCCCTGCCGTGGTCTCCGCTACCGGCCAGCCCGTCCCGCTGCACGGCGCCCGGGCCAGGCGCGCGGCCCGGAGCTACGCCAGCCTCCGCAGCTGCACTGGACTATCAGCCCGCCCGTCGTCGTGATCTTCCGCGGAAAACGGATGGACAGAACCGCAGCAGGGGCCGGAGAGTCAGCGCATGACGCTTCGAATCCAGTGCTTGTGCATCGATACGGCCGATCCGGCTGGGCTGGCGGCGTTCTGGCAGTCGGCGCTGGGGTGGCGCCGTACCTTTGAACGCGGCGATGAGATCGTGCTGGAGCCGCCGGAAGGCAGTCCCGAGGACGGGATCGTGCCGGATCTGCTGTTCCTGCGAGTCCCTGAGGGGAAGGCGGGTAAGAATCGCCTCCACCTTGACCTGCGGCCCGCGGACCAGGCCGCGGAAGTGGCACGGCTTGAGCAGCTCGGTGCCCATCGAGCTGACGTCGGCCAGGGTTCAGGGGTTAGCTGGGTGGTCATGGCTGACCCGGACGGCAACGAGTTCTGCGTGCTGATGCCGCTGAAGCCCGAGGATCTGGCTACCGGCTAGCCAGCACGGGAAACCAGCGCCCACACGACCTTGCCTGCCCGGCCGTTCAGCACCTGGGACCCCCACCGGGTACTGAGGGCCTCGACGAGCAGTAGTCCCCTTCCGCTCTCGGCCTCCGGTGCCGGGTCCTGCAGCTGCGGCTCCCGGCGGCAGCCGTCCCAGACCTGGATCAGTACCTGTTGACGGTCGGCTGCCAGCCAGAACCGCACTGTCGGCACGCGGTCTGGGCTGACCGCGCCGGGCTGGCCGGCCGCGGCGTCGGACGATGCCTGCACGGCGTTGGTGATGAGCTCGGAGACCAGCAACTCGGCCGCCTCGGCCAGGGCGGCCTGGCCCCACTCCCAGAGGATCTGCCGGGCGTGCAGTCGGGCACATGGCACCGCGCCTGGCAGGGCCGCCAGTTCGAGGTACGACTGAAGCGGCCATTCGGAGGACATGGCCGTGCTTCGCGCCGGATCTAACTCCCGGCTGGGCGTGATCCCCAGCCGGGTTGGCTGAGGGATAAGGTTCTTTGCTCGCGAGGTCGTCCGCCGGTTGGTGCCGGGCATCGTGCTCACCGCCTGGAGAGGCCGCGAGCCCCTCGGCCGGTTCGAATGACGGTCGGCCTCCGATGCTCGCGCGTATTGTGCAAGTCAGGATCTTGCGTTAAGCATGCATCAGTTCATACGATTGCGCAAGGTGCATTGACGTATGATGCGTAGATTGCTGACCGAAGACCTGTCGGCATGATCGAGAAACCGGAGACGCGATGGCTAGCCCCAGCCCCACCGTCCGGCGGAAGCGACTCGGCATCGAGTTACGCCACATCCGTGAGCAGGCGAATCTCACCTGCGAGGAGGTTGGCGAGCGGCTGGAATGCTCCGGCACCCGCATCAGCCGCATGGAGACCGGCAAGATCAGCATCAAGCCCGGCGACGTGCGCGAGCTGCTGGAGGTCTACGGCGTCGCCGGCGCCGAAGCCGAGGCGCTCGTCCAGCTGGCTCGCGAAGCCCGCCGCAAGGGCTGGTGGCACACCTACGGCCAGGTGCTGCCGAACTGGTTCGAGGCCTACATCGGGCTGGAGGCCGAGGCGGTCCGGCTGCGTGACTTCCAGCCCCTGGTCATCCCCGGCTTACTGCAGACCGAGGATTACGCCCGCGCCGTGCTCCGCGCCGCGCCCAACGCGGGCAGCACCGAGGACATCGACCGTCAGGTCGCGCTGCGGATGGAGCGCCAGGCCATCCTCGGCCAGGCCAATCCGCCCGACCAGTGGGTCGTGCTCGGTGAGGGCGTCCTGCACGTCCAGGTCGGCGGCTCAGCCGTAATGCGCGCTCAACTCCGCCGCCTCATGGACGTCGCCGAGCGGTCCGGCGTCACCCTGCAGGTCCTGCCGTTCACGACCGCGTCGCACGTTCACCCGATCAGTCCGTTCACGATCCTCGATTTCCCTGACATCGCCGATCCGACCGTCGTGTACCTCGAACACCTCACCGGCAGCCTCTTCCTGGAGAGTCCGGACGAGGTACGGCGCTATACAGTGGTCTTTGACCACCTGCGCGCTGATGCACTCGGCACCGGTCAGTCGATCGACCTCATCGCGCGGCTGGCGGCCGAATTCGCGTGACGATTCAGCAGAAGGAGGTGCGGGATGACCATTCAGGGCATCGACCTGTCCCGCGCCGTATGGCAGAAGAGCAGCCGGAGCGGCAGCAACGGTGGCCAGTGCGTCGAAGTCGCCAGGAACCTGCCGGGAATCGTGGCCGTGCGGGACTCCAAGCACCGGGACGGGCCCATGCTGACCTTCACTGTCCCCGAGTGGCGGTCCTTCATCAGCAGCGTGCAGGCCAGCCGGTCCGGCCGTTAGCCGGCGCCACGGAGCGTCGTTCATCTGCTGTAAAGGCGGGCAGTCTGCGCTCGCGTGCGCCCGGGCGCAAACCGGCGGGCAGGCGGGCAGGCTCATGCCGGGCGCTCGATCGTGCTCGCCGGGCCAGCGGTCGGCCCGGCTACCGGCTCGGGCAGCCGGCGGCTCAGGTGGCGGACCTCCGGGACGAACAGAACAGGGATCCTGGCCAGGTCAGCCCCAGGCAGGGTCTGCTGCCAGCTTCTCGGCGATCCGGTCGTGGAAGCCCTTGCGCCGGAGCGCTTCCTCGATGTCGGTGACGACCCGGCTGAGCGGGTAGGGAATCTCGGCCTCGATCTCAGCGATGGCGGCCTCGGTGGCCCGCCATCCCGCCGCCAGCCGGCCCGCGATGCGGCGTGCCCTGGCCGTGAGCGTCACCTTCTTGCTGCGGGCATCGGCGCCCGCGGTGGTGCGGATCAGCCCGGCGGCGCGCATCGCGGTCACCTTCTGGCTGACCGCCGAGTGGGTGAGCTGCACCGAACCGGCCAGCTCGGTGATCGTCATCGGCCCCCTGGCGTGCAGCCGGAGCAGTTCCATCACGAAGCTGGGCTTGAGCCCGTCGATCCGGGCCTCGGCGTAAATCCGGGCGATGTCGGCATCCATCGCCGCCTGCAGCAGCCGCAACGGCCGCCAGCGGCTCTGCTCGGTCGGATCGGAGGTCTCGTCCTCGGCCATCCACTTATTGTAACAGCACTTATATAAGTGCTGTTACAATAAGGGGCCGATGCGATGCAGACCGGGCCGCGGGTCGCCAGGGCGCCGCGCCGGGTCGGCCAGGCGGCGTCCCGGCGGGGCAGGCGTCCCCCGCTAGGCGGCAGAGCGAGGATGTCGGCACGTGCCCAGGAGAGATCGGCGGAATCGGCTGCTCGCAGACATCGGGCCGCTGCGCGAGTCCCCCGCGTTCCGGCGGCTGTGGGCCGGGACCACCCTGTCCTCGGTCGGCAGCGCCCTGACCGGTTTCGCCGTCATCCTCCAGGTCTATGAACTCACCCGCTCGCCATTCGCGGTCGGCGCGGTCGGCGTGGCGCAGGCGGTGCCGACGCTCGCCGTGGGGCTGGTGGGCGGCTCGGTCACTGATGCGGTCGACCGGCGCAAGCTCGTGCTGGTCACCAGCAGTTGCATGGCGGCGGTGTCGGCGGCGCTCGCCGCCCAGGCGTTCGCCGGGCTCCGCCTGGTCTGGCTGCTGTATGCGCTGGTCGCCATGGAGTCCGCGCTCGGCGCGGTCAATGGCCCGGCCCGGAGCACCTTCGTTCCCAACCTGCTGCCGGCCAGCCAGCTGCCGTGTCATGATGCCCTTGGGTTCGGGTACTCACTTCCCAGCGCGAATACGTCCCTGGACGGGCCGCTGACCGGGTACAGGACGGCGATACACCGCCGATCTTGAACCACGATCTCCACCATGGCGCGGCGCCCGCGCTCCGGATGGTGCTGCCAGGTGAAACGCAGCCCGCGGATGCAGACGATCGCGTCATGAACTTCGTGCCAGTCAAGCCCATGCTTGGCTGATAGCTGGCGAAGGTGACCTGTGCGAACGGGGCACGGAGAACCTGGACGACCTCGGCACCGCCGCGTGCATGCTCGCGTACTCGCGGCTGATCGCCGACGCCGAACTTCTGCCATTTCCTGGTGCCGACCAGGTACAGCAGGTAGGGCTGGTCGCGGCGGGCCTCATGCGTGCGCGATCCTGACTCTCGGGCTGAAGGCCCCGGAGGCCGGGCCCGGCGGCGCCCCTGTGCCCGCCGGGCCGGCCCCGGGAGCCTCGTCCCGGCTGGTTTATGGGCAGGTTCCCGATCTTGATCGCGATCGCCGACCCTGGCTGGGCTGCCGCGTCGGCGATCGGCACGTCCCGCTCCGTCCCTGCGGGCCGCAGGCCCTCTCATCCCGGCGATCACCGCGCCCTTCAGCCGGAGCGCCCGCCAGTCCGGAGCGCCCGCCAGGCCGAGCGCCTACCGGACCGAGCGCCCGCCAGGCCGATGGCACCGGTGGTGCGTCCCGTTCGGGCACTGTCCGCACGATTGCTCTCCCTCGCCCTCCGGCCGCCCAGCGTCGCCCTGATGCACGAACTTGATGAGAGTGCGTCAGCCGGGCGGCGGCGATCAAGGGGAGGCCTCCCCACTGGCCAGGGACAACCGTGTCTCGCGTCGGGTTCGCGCGAGCACGGCATACCGGCAGGGTCGGTGACTGAAGCCTCCCGGCACTACAGCAGTCGGTCGGCTCGCCGTCCTACGCCGGACCCCTCACGCAGGACCGAGAAGATCCCATTTGTTGCCGGCGATGTCGAGGAACACGGCGACGCGGCCATAGGGCTCCGTGCGCGGCGGCATCACGAACTGGACCCCGGCGGTCTTCATCCGCGTGTAAGCGGCGTCGAAATCCTCGACGTGGAGGATGAAACCCACCCGGCCGGCCGCCTGCTTTCCGATGGCCGCGGCCTGGTCTTCTCCATCAGCCCTCGCCAGCAGCATGTCCGGAGGCTTGCCTCCGGTGGCTAACCTCGGGTGGGCGCCGGGCCGGGCCGCAGCGCGGGAGCCGCCGCCGTGGCTCACGTCCGGTGGCTCTCATGTCCGGGCCTCATGTCCGGTGGCTCACGTCCGGCGGCTCTCACGTCCGGGCCTCACGTCGGGTGGCTCACGTCCGGGCCTCATGTCCGGACCTCACGTCTGTCTGGATTGGCATTCGGTATTTCCTGGCGAAATGGTCGGCACCGATCGCCCGCGGATTCCTGGCTCAGACGAAATGCGCGTCGGGAGTTGCGATAAAGGTACGGCCGGATGGCGTGGTCCAGCGGAAGATGCCGGGGGCGATCTGTTCCAGCGTCCAGTCGGGATGGTGCTTGATGATGTGATGCATGCGACAGAGTCCGCCGAGGTTGCAATGGCAGGTCAGGCGGCTGTCGTCGAACGCGATTGTGTGGTCCAGGTCACCGCGCCAGGCGGGCTGCCGGCACCGGAGGAAGCGGCAGGTCAGATCGCGCGCGGCGATGTAGTCCCGCAGGCGGGGCGGCGGCCGGTAGCTTGCGCTGGCGGCGCTGTGAGAGCAGCCGCCGGCGGCGGCATCGGCCGCGGCGGCTGCTCTCGCCCGGGTGGCCGCCCTGGCAGCGGCCCTGACTGCGAGGCCGAGGATGTCTCCAGCTGGCCCGGTGCGTGCCGGTCCGTCCTGCCCAGGCGGGCTGGCGGCGAGATCCTCGGGAATCACCAGCGTGACGCGACTGACCAGGCCGATCCCCGTCACGGTTCCGGTCATCGTTCCGATCCCGGTCGCTGTTCCGGTCCCGGCTCCGGTCGCGGTCGCCGTTCCGACTCCGGTCGCGGTCATCGTTCCGATCCCGGTCGCTGTTCCGGCCGATGTGCGTGCTCCGAGATTCAGGTCAGGCAGGCCGTCCCGGCCGCAGTTGCGGGGGCGCGGGATCCTGGTGACGGCGAGCGCCGCGCCCTCGGGCGTGGTCACAATGATCCGCCATTCGGTGCCGGGGTCGTCGGCCGCGTACTGGACAATACGGCGCGCCTGGGTGGCGGTGACCGGCCCGATCCGACCCAGGTACCCGGGTCCGGCGGAGATCCCGGCCAGAACCTGCCACGGCAGGGACACATCGAGCAGTCCGGAGCGGCCACCGCCGGTCCGGGAGCCAGCCGTGGTGGCGCTGCCGGCCTCGGAACCGGGCGTGGTGGCGCTGGTCGCCTGAGCGCCAGGGCGGGCGAAGGCAGGCGGAATCACGGCGGGCAGGTCCGGCCATTCCGGCGCCGGCCAGCAGTCAGCGCCGTCGTCCTGGCCTGCGGATTCCTCATCGCCTGAGGCCGGGCCATTGTCAGCGCAGGGGTAGTCGTCCTCGTCGCGAGGGCCATCGGCGTCCCCGGGCGGCGGCACATCTTCGGCCGACGGCACGCCTTCAGCCGTTGACGGGACTTGGCTCGATGGCGGGTCTTGCCCCGGCGGCGTGTCATGAGGCGGCGGATCATTGCCGCACGGCGGATCGCCGCTGGCAGGCGGATTGTCACCGGAAGATGTTCCGCTGGGTGGAGGTCGGCCTCGCGGGTCCTGGCCGACTCGGTCGTTCCCGGATGGCGTTCCGTCACTGGGCGGATGGTCACGCGGGCGCCGGCCGGCCGGGTTGTTCCCGGGTGGTGCTCCTCTGCTGGGCGGGTGGTCGCGCGGGCGCTGGCCGGGTGGGTTGTTCCCGGGAGGTGTCCCGCTGGCAGGAGAGCGGTCGCGCGGGTCCTGGCCGGCTTGGTCATCTCCGGGCGGCGCAGCATCGCAGCGGGATCGGCGGGGCGGTCCGGCGCGGGTGCTGTCGCGGGCACCTGGACTTTGGCCGTTATCCGGGCGACCGTCGGGATCGGAGGCGGGGGCAGCGCCGGGATCGTGATCGTCCGGGTCGCCGGCGGAGGGCTCGCCTGTACCGGCACCAGGATCGCCGGACCCGCAGGGCGGACTCTGGCCGGGTCCGCGCGGCGGGCCCTGCCCGGGAACGTCTCCCGGCGGGCAAGGCGGCTTGGGCGGGTTGGCCGGGCCTGTGCCTGGCGGATCGGTCGGGTCCGCGCCGGGTGGTGGGTCCGTCGGGCCGGCTGGGCCTGTGCCTGGCGGGGTCGGCGGCGCCGCCGGACCGGTCGGGCCAGCGTCTGGCGGGGCCGAGTCGCTCGGCTGGTCCGGCTCGCTGGGCGGATCATCGGGCGGCGCTCCCTGCGCGGGCGGAATCAGCGGCAGGGTGCCGAGCAGCAGGCCAACGAAGACCTGGGCACACAGCAGGTCCATCCCGCCGCCCGCGCCGGAGGCCTTCAGCGCACGGGCCATCGCCTTGATCCGCGCCATCGCCGCGGCGGCGTGCACTGTGGGCAACCGCTGGCCAGCCAGCGTTGCCGTGTTCTCCTCGTCGGGGTACAGCACGACCTTCGCCCGGCGTTCTGACTCGTTGCGGCGTTCTTCCGCTCCCTGCGGATCGGCGGCGATCACCGCGCGGCGCAGCGCGGCGCGCAGCATCCCGGTGGTCTGTTCTCCGGCCGCAGGCAGGACGCGTTCCTCGACTGCCCGGGCGGTCTCATCGGAGAGCGTCGCGGTGGCCTCGGCGATCAGCCGGACGCGCGACAGGTCGATCACCCCGGCATCCAGCGCCGCGCCGGTGGCGGCCAGCCGCCAGCCGAGCGTGACGGCCAGGTCCGTCCACCACGATGCCCCGTACTGGGACATCGTCAGCTCCAGGGCTACTTCCGCCGCCGCCGAATCCGGCACCCGCGCGGGACGGCCATCAGCGCCGGTACCGATCTCCTTGTCCCTGGCCGCGGTCCTGGAAGCGATCTGGGCGACCGCTGCCAGCTCGCGCGCCTGCGCCCACGCCGCGACCCGCCGCCAGGACCCGGCTACCGCCGCCAGCTCAGCGCCATCCAGATCGGCGGCTGGCGCCATCGCCAGCCAGGCCGCTAGGTCCGGGCCGGGAGCGAGCCGCTCCGCGACCCGCCCGGCCAGCGCCGTGGCGGGCAGCATCGGGCCTGCGGCGTCTGTCCCCTCCGGGCCATCGATGCCAGCCAACTCTGCGCCGACATCGTCGCCGCCGGGCGGACCGGCCGAAAGAGAGTCGGCGCGGCGGGAGCCGCTGCGGGAGGAACCACCGCCGGGCGAACCGGCCTGAGGAGAGCCGGCACCTGATCGGCCGCTGCGGCCAGGGCTTGCAACGGACGGGCGGGCGCCGGAGTTGCCGGCCGGCGGAGGAGCGGCGTCGGCCAGGGCTGCTAGCAGCACGTCGAAGTCAAGCTCCCAGGACCACGACAGGCCCTGCGGCGCACCCGCACCGGCCATCCTCGGCGGCATCTGCTCACCTCCCCGGCCGTAGCTCGTTCTCCGACTACATAGATAATAATAGCGATTAGCTCTGACAAAAGAAACTCAATATGAGTTGGTGTTCGATTTTCCTGCCAGAACAAGGTTAATAGCTAAGAGGCTCCGCGCGGGCGGCGAAGCACCGTAGATGTCCTGCTGGTGGGGACAACCGGCTAATGACTCCCCGGACGGCCGCCTCCGATGGCCGCGATAGCGACAGCGCACCGGGTCGGAGCGTGCTGGCGGCGTCCAGCTGGCGCCGGACAATCCGTTACAAATCATGGTCGATGCCGCGCTGACGGGACAGGCGACTGTGGAGCGGGCGACGCAAAGCGAGGCATGCCCGCACCGGGCCCGGCGTCCCGCCGCCTACGCAGGAGAACGCGCCCGCAGCAGCGTTCTGAGGGCCTCAGCCAGCCAGCGGGATGATCCGGGCGCAGTGGGCGCCAGCTCATATCTCGCAGCGGCAGGCGCGGCTGAACGCCCGGCGGTGTGTCAGGGCTTCCTGGCCACGCCAGCCAGGCCCCAGACTTGGCTGGGGTCGCTGAGACCGCTGGGTGAGTCGGGCCGCCACAGCGGAGGGGAGACCAGCCCGGGCTCGACGAGGTCGAAGCCATCGAAGAAACGCAGGATCTCCGCGCGGGAGCGCACGTGTATCCGGGTGGAAACGCTGCGGTTGTAGACCTTCTCGGCGGCCTGCGCCACCCCGGGCTTGCTGCTCTCGTCGGTGGCATGACCCAGCACGAGGTAGCTGCCGGGAGCGAGCGCATCGCGCAGCGTCGCCACCACGCGCCAGGGATCGTCGGCATCGGCGATGAAGTGCAGGACCGCGACGAGCAGTAACCCGGTCGGCTGGCCGGGATCGATCAGCCGACCGGTGACGTGGTGGGCGAGGATCTTCTCCGGGTCGCGGAGGTCGGCATCGATGATCGCGGCGTTCTCGTTGCCCGCCAGGATGGCTTGGCTGTGCGCGATCGCCACCGGGTCGATGTCGGCGTAGACCACCCGGGCGCCAGGGTCCGGCCGCTGGGCGACCTCATGCACGTTGCCCTGGGTGGGTATGCCGGAGCCGATGTCGAGGAACTGACGGACGCCGGCCTCGCCGAGGAACCGCACCGCCCGGCCGAGGAAGTCGCGGCCGGACCGCGCGAACGCCCGGACGTTGGGCTCGACCGCCGCGATTGCCCGGCCAAGGTCCTGGTCGGCCAGGAAGTTGTGACTGCCACCGAGCCAGTAGTCGTAGACGCGGGCAACGTTCGCCCGCTTGGTGTCGACTCCTGGCGGTACCCAGTCCGGCTCGCCGGTCATCGCCGCTCCTCCTCGCTGCTGCGCGCACCCGGTGCCGATCGCCGTCCGCGGGGCCCCGATAACACTCTTCGGCACCCAGTGCTCGGGCCCATTTTGACCCCTACAATGCGATACATTCGATATTTGCAGAATATCTCAGGGCGCTGGCAATGGCTGCTGCCCGTGCCCGCCGTCACGGGGTGAATAGCCGGCAGCCACCGCCAGGGTAAGCCGCGGCAGGCCCGGCAAAATGGTCGTCAAGGTTGGTACAGATACGGGTGGAGTCACAGCGAGCCGGCGACGGTAAGCCCGCGCTGCCACGGCGGCGCGAGCCAGACCTGGCCGACCTTGCTGCGTTCACCCTGGATCCGCAGGGCCGGATCGCCTCCTGGTCGGTGACCGCCACCCAGCTGTTTGGGCACCCGGCGCACGAAGTGGCCGGGCATGACCTCTGCGACGTGCTCATGACCAGCCCTGGCCAGCGCCAGCTGGTAGCCCACGCGCTGGCCGAGGTCGCGGCGGGACGAGTCTGGACCGCGACCGTGGCTGGCGGTGACCTGGGCGAGGGGCGGTTCGCCATCCGCTGCGAGCCGCTGGCCGGACTGGACGGCGGCGCGCTGGTGATCATCCAGCATGTGTCGCCGCAACCCGTGCCCAGCTGGCTGAGCGAGGCGACGGCCAGGATCGGCAGCACGCTCGACCTCACCCAGACCGCGGCAGAGTTCGCCGATGCCGCCGTTCCCGGGTTCGCTGATGCGGCCACCATCTACGCAGCGGAACGGCTGCTCGCCGCCGACGAGCTCAGCTCGCTCCGGGCCGGGCGCGCGGCGGTGGTACGGCGGCTCGCGGTCCGCCTGGCCGGCCACGAGCAGGCCGTCACCGACAGCCTGCTGCCACCGGGCGAGGTGCTCGCGTTCGCCGCGGACACGCCGCACTCCCGGGTGATGGCAACCAGCGCTCCCGTCCTGTTCGACGAGATCGTCGACGAGATCGCCGAGCGGATCGGCCGCCGTCCCGGCGGCAGCGAGATCGCCGCGGATTACAACTCGTTCCTGGCCATGCCGCTCGTCGCCCGCGGGGTGGTGGTGGGGTGCGCGACCTTCGCCCGGACGCTGGCCAGCCCGGCCTTCAACCTTGGCGACATCGCGCTGGCCGGCGAGCTTGCCTCCCGTGCCGCGGTGTGCATCGACAATGCCCGGCTCTATCACCGGGAACGGCGGACCGCGCTCGCGCTGCAGCGCGGCCTGCTGCCCGGACGGCAGCGCGTCCCGCCGGGCATGGAGGTCGCGCACCGGTACCTGCCGGTCGGCGCCAGCGTTGTCGGCGGCGACTGGCATGACATCGTCGGGCTGCCCGACGGGCGGTCGGTGCTGATCGTCGGTGACGCGATGGGTCATGGCCCGGAGGCCGCGGCCGTCATGGTGCAGCTGCGCACGGCTGCCCACATGCTGGCCAGCGTTGACCTGCCGCCGGGAGAAATCCTGCACCGGCTGGATGAGATGGCCGCGGGGATGGCCGCCTCGCCGTTCGCGACCTGCATCTACACCGTCATCGACCCGTCAGACGGCTCATGCGTCGCCGCCCAGGCCGGGCACCTGCCGCCGGTGATCGTGCTGCGCGGCGGCGCGACCAGGGTGCTCGAGCTGCCGCCCGGGCTTCCGCTTGGCCTCGGCGCTGAATCCTTCCAGACCACCGAGTTCAGCCTGCCGCCGGGAGCCACCCTCGCGCTGTACACCGACGGGCTGGTGGAGAGCCGCACCAGGCCGCTAGACAGCGGGCTGGCCGCGCTGCGGGGCGCGCTCGGCTCCGCGCTCGCCGCACCCCGCGCCACGCTGGGAAGTGCCTGCGCGACGGTAACGCAGATGCTGCGCCAGCACGGAGAGGACGACATCACCCTCGTGCTCGCCCGCATCCGCAAGCCCGACCCGGTACCCGGTCCGCCTGCGGCGGCCCGCCGGCCTCCGGTGCCCGGCCCGCCTGCGGCGGCCCGCCGGCCCCCGGTGCCCGGCCCGCCTGCACCTCCCGGCCCGCCGGGCAGCTAGCAGGTCCGCTGCAGGAGTGCCGCGCTCATGGTCTCGCCCCACTCGTAAGCGATCATCCCTGGCCACTCGGACAGCGGCAGCGCGGCGTGCACCGCGTAGATCTGGCCGCGGAAACAGCGCCCGAGCCGCAGCGTGGCCGGCGTGATCTGCGGGGTGATCGCCACCAGCGCGATGGAACGCCACCCGTACCGTGTCGCCAGGCGGCCGGCGAACTCCGCCTCGCCGCGCGTCGTCGGCGGGCGGGGGGTCGAAGCAGATGAATCTGACGCCCGGTATCTTCGGCGCGCAGATGCGGCCACGACCCCGGTAATGCGAGCCCCGGGAGATCACGACGACCGGGGCCCGGTGCGCCCAGGCCAGTGCCAGCGCGGTATCGAGCCGGTCGCCCGGCCCGTTGAACATCACGATGGCGTCGACCCGGGCGGGCATTCCCTGCTGCGGCCAGACGAACAATTGCGCCGTGGCGAATCCAAATCCGCCGAGCAATGCAAAAAGCGCCAGGACGATACACCGCCAGCGGACACGCCGATGCCCCCGCAGGTCAGCGGGGTCACGCTCGCGGATTTCGGTCACAAGACGCCAGGTTACAGAAACCGGCGACGCGGCTAGCCATCAGCGCATAATGCCGGCCATGCCGAGCCAGGGAACTCGTATCCAGCAAAGACATCTTTCGATCCCGGGCCTCGGTCGGCGGCCTGCGGGCGGCCTGCGGCCAGGACGAGCTGGCCAGTGACCGCGAGCAGATGACCGCAGATTTGAAACGGCATGCGCTCACGAATCTGGGCGACCGCGGGCTGACTCCGGCGGCTGCTGCCCGGGCCAGCTACATCTCGGTCCGGCAGCTGCACCGGCTGTTCGCGCGCGAAGGACTCAGCTTCGCGGCCTGGGTGCACGAGCAGCGGCTGCGCCGTTGCCGTGACGACCTGGCCGACCGCAGCCTCGCGCACCTGGCCATCGCCGAGGTCGCCACCCGGTGGGGCTTCCGCAGCGCAGCGCATTTCAGCCGCGCGTTCGCCGCCCGCTACGGCGTCACCCCCAGCGAGTTCCGCCAGGCCTGCCCTCAGTGCCCGGCAGCTTTCACAGCGCCGCGGCGGCCGCCGCAGGATCGGGCTTGGGCGGCCCGGCAGGCTCCCAGTCACCGTCCGATCAGGTAGGGGTACCACAGGAAGTCGCGCCCGAGGCGAAGCTGCATGCGGCCGGCCGTCACCCGGTTGCGGGTGACCCTGGCGCGCGTCCCGGACACGTCCCGCAGCGCGGCGCGTGCCGCCTTCAGCAGATCAAGCGCTCCGGCTGCCCCCGTTGGCGGGTCCCAGTCGGCGTGCAGCAGCTCAAGCCCGGCCGCGCCGCCGTGCTGCCACGCCAGCCCCCGGCGGGCCAGCTCACGCCCGTCGACCCCGCTGCAAGTGGCGAGCGCGGTGAAGGCCGGCGTGCCCAGTGTCCGCGCTGCCCGGCGAGCCAGGTCGGCGTCGGCGTCGAGGCCGAGCCCGGCGTCGGCGTCGAGGCCGACGGCGAGTTGCCAGGCCCGCCCCGCAGCGTCGGCCGCGAGCGCCAGCAAGTCCTCGCGCAGTCCGGCGCGCCAGGACGGCGGGTCGACCGGTAGCGCGGCCGGATGCCCGGGCCGGGCGGGTGGCATCGGCGGCACCGGGATCGGGCCGGGTGCTGGCGCCGGAGCCAGTGCGCTACGGGCATCAACGCCGTCATCGAGGACCGCCGTTCCGGCTCGGCCGACGGGTGTGCCAGCCGCCGCGCCCGGCAGCGCTGCCGCCTCCCGGGCCTGCCCGGCGCCCGCTCGGGCGTCGCGCCGGCGTGCCCGCAACCCGGCGAGCACCTCCCCCCTGGTCCTGCCGCGCAGCAACAGCACTGCGAACGGGTCGACATCCAGGGCGTCGGCGACCAGGTAGCAGACGGCTGCCGAGTGCTTGCATGGGTCGGCTTCGTCCGGGCAGCTGCAGCGCGGCCCGACCTCGCCGGCGCCCGGCAGCAGATCTAGGCCGGCGGCGGCAACGTCGGCGGCGACCTCTGGCGGCAGCTCGCCGTCCAGCATCGCCGCGGCGTGGCCGAGCTGGGCGGAGATCGCTTCGAGCACCTGATCCCACTCATCGTCGGCGAGCCGCCGCACCCGGATCCGGACCTCATAGGGCACGCTTTTGCGCCCCTGGACCTGTGCGCGGATCTCACCTGGCGCGAGGACCAGCTCGCCGACGCTGCCGCTGCGGGCGTAGTCCCGGCCGCGGGGCAGCCGGTTGGGGTCCAGCCGTGCCCGCTGTTCGAGGGCATCGACCCAGGCCCGTCCCCACCAGGTGTGCCCGGGTGCCCGGCCAGCTGCCCCGGTCATCGGGCGGCCCGGAGCGACACGAGCTCGGTGAGTTCACTGTCGGACAACTCGGCGATCCAGCCTTCCCCCGAGCCGACCACCGCATCGGCAAGCTCGCGCTTCTTCTCCAGCAGGGCCGCTATCCTGTCCTCCAGCGTCCCCTCGGCAATCAGCCGATGTACTTGAACGGGACGATCCTGGCCGATCCGGTACGCCCGGTCGGTCGCCTGGTCCTCCACCGCCGGGTTCCACCAGCGGTCATAGTGCAGGACGTGGGTCGCACGGGTGAGGGTCAGGCCGGTGCCGCCAGCCTTCAGCGACAGCAGGAACACCGGCGTCCGGCCAGCCTGAAACTCGTCGACCAGCTCTTCCCTGCGCCGCACCGGGAGGCCGCCGTGCAGGAACAGCGAGGCGATGCCGCGGGCGTCCAGGTGCTGCTGCAGCAGCGTCGCCATCTGCGTGTACTGGGTGAACACCAGCATCGACTCGCCGCCCGCCAGGATGACATCCAGCAGCTCATCGAATGCCGCAAGCTTGCCAGACCGGCCGGCCAGCGGCGTGTTCTGCTTAAGGTACTGCGCGGGGTGATTGCAGATCTGTTTCAGCGCGGTCAGCAGCTTGAATACGAGCCCGGCGCGCTCGATCCCGTCGGCGGCGGCGATCGCCTCCATGGTCTCCCTGACCACCGCCTCGTACAGGATGACCTGTTCGGCCGAGAGCGGCACGATCCGGTCCGTCTCGGTCTTGGGCGGCAGTTCCGGGGCGATGCCGGGGTCGGACTTCCGCCGCCGCAACAGGAACGGCCGGACCAGCGCGGCGAACCTGGCCGTCGCCTCGGCGTCCTTATACCGCTCGACCGGGACGGCCACCCGGCGGGTGAAGGTCTCCAGATGGCCGAGCAGCCCGGGCGTGGTCCAGTCCAGGATCGACCACAGCTCCGACAGGCGGTTCTCCACCGGCGTGCCAGTCAGCGCGATCCGGGCCGGGGCGGGCACCGCCCGCAGTTCCCGCGCGGTGCGCGTCAGCGGGTTCTTGGCGTGCTGCGCCTCGTCGGCGACGACCAGGCCCCAGCCCACGTCCGCGAGCTCAGCCGAGTCGCGCACCACCACCCCGTACGTGACCAGTACGATCTCGTCCTCCGCCACCTCCTGCAGATGCCGCCCCCCGCCGTGGTACCGGCGGACCGGCACATCAGGGGCGAACCGGCGCACCTCTCGCTCCCAGGTGCCGAGCAGCGACGCCGGGCACACGACCAGCGTCGGCCCGGCCGGCCGCCGGTGCAGGTGCAGGGCGATCACCTGGATCGTCTTGCCGAGGCCCATGTCGTCGGCCAGGCAGCCGCCGAACCCGATCTCGCACATGGCGGCCAGCCAGGCCACGCCCCGCTGCTGGTAGGGGCGGAGCGTCGCGACGAGACCCGGCGGTGCGCCGAGTTGCGCCGGGGCCGCGGCGATGTTCGCCACCCGCTCGGCGAGGTCGGCCAGCGGGCCCTCCGCAACCACGGTGACGTTCTCGCCGTCGATGTCCGCCGATCCGGCCAGGACGGCGCCGAGCGCCTCCATCACCCGCATCCGCGTCCGCGGCGGGCGGCGCAGCCGCTCGAGTAGCGCCGGGTCGAGGGTCACCCAGCGGCCACGCAGCCTGACCAGGGGCCGTTTTGCCTCGGCCAGGGCCGTTATCTCGTCCTCGTCGAGCACCTGCCCGTCGAGCGTGAGCTGCCAGCGGAAATCCAGCAGGGCGTCCAGGCCGAACCCGGCTTCGGTGACCTTCCCCGGCACGGGCGTCACCGCAGCCTGCAGCTTGAGCCCGTCACCGACCAGGCTGGATGGCCACAGCACCTCAATGCCGGCGCCGGCAAGTTCCTCGGCGGCCGGCCCGAGCAGCCCGGTGACCGGGTCATCGTCGAGCTCGAGCACCGACGGGCTGGCCTGCGCCAGCACCGGTTCCAGCGGCGGCCACACCGCGGCGCCTCGCCGCAGCCCCAGCAGCAGGTCCGTTTCGGCCTGGGTGCCGAACCTGGTGAGCACGACCTCCGGCTGATCCCACAGCGAGCTGGCGTCGACGATCAGGCTCGGGTCAGCGGTGCTGCGCAACTGCAGCACCAGCCGGAACGTGGGCGGGGCGGCGGTCGCGTCGACGCCGTCGGCCGCGTCCTGACTGGCGGCAAGGTCTGTCCGGCCGGTCTCGTTGTCTGCCTCGTCCGGGTCTGCCTCCTCCAGGTCGCACCAGTCAGAGCCGGTCTCGTCATCCCAGGCATCGATCTGCTCTGCGGGCGTCGGCGCCGCCTCGATCCGCAGACCCAGGCGCGCGCCTGCGGCCAGGCCTTCGGTGGTGTCGGCAAGCCACTCGGCCAGGTCACCGACGGGAGTTGGTGCCAGCGCGGCGAAGGCCGGCGAGGCGACGGACCGGGGCGCCGCCGCAGTGCGGACCAGGGTGTCGGCGATCGCGTCCCAGAACTCGCGGATCAGCGATCCGGCCGAGCGGATCCGCATCGGCCGCGTGCCAGGGATCGCCAGGGCGTGCGCGACCGCCGGAAAATGAGCCGCTAGCTCGTGCAGCCAGGCGAGGTCCGCCGCGTCGAGCGGTCCGATTCGCCATACATCCGTGCCTCCCGGGCCGACCGTGGGCAGCAGCCTGCCGCGGGCGACCAGGCCGACCCCGCAGTCGCCGCCGAGGCCCACACCCCGAGGGCGGGCCGGACGGCCTGGCCGGCCGGGCCGGTCGCGTTCGGGTCAATCGAGAGCAGCTCCGGCAGCGCCTCTGCCACCGACAGGAAGCTGGCCGTGACCAGGCGCTTGCGCAGGCCGTCGGCGCCACGAGCGAAGACAAGCTCGACCTTGCCTGTTCCCGTGCCGGTGCCCCAGAGCGCGAAGACGCCGCGCCGGGGGATGTCATCCGGCATGAAGACCGCGTTACCGTCCAGCACAGGACCGCACGATACCGGGCAACCTGGCCCGGCTGTCGGCGATATCGGCGTTATCTGCGTGCGGGCACTATGCCTTCGCCACCCGCTTTGGCGTCACCCCAGCGAGTTCCGCCAGGCAGCGCAGGCTACTTGAGCACGCGGTAGCGCAGGTGCGTCACCCCGGGCGCGTCTACCACTTCCAGGCGTTCCAGCTGAACCGGGTCATCGCCGAGGTGGTCGAGAAGCCGCACGCCGCCGCAGAGCAGCATGGGGATCAGGTGGATCTCGATCTCGTCCAGCAGCCCGGCCCGCAGCGCCTGCTGCACGGCGGCGGCGCCCATCAGGCTGACGTCCTTGCCGCCCGCGAACTCACCGGGGCCGCGGCGAGTTCGCTGCCGGGTAGTTGCTGAGTTCGATGAGATTGCCGTCCGGGTCGCGCAGGTAGCAGCTGACCATCGGCCCGGTCGCGCCAGTCCGCTCGACCGGGCCTTCCTCGATCGCGATACCAGCGCCGGCCAGCTCAGAGATGACCGTGGCGATATCGTCCTCGACGATGAGGCAGATGTCCGCGCTGCCCGGAGTCGGCCGCAGTGCCTTCGGCTCGAACTCCTTCCCGGCCTCATGGAGATTGATCTTGCTGGCGCCGAACGTCAGCGCCGTGCGTCCGGTTCCGAAGGTCACGGCCTTCATTCCGAGGACCCGGACGTAGAAGTCCACGGTGGCCTCGATGCTCGCCACGGTCAGCACCAGATGATCCAGCCTGTCGACGTGCACGCGGGGCTCCTCCGGGATGAGGTCGTGCGCCAGGCCCGAGCAGCCGGGCGCTGGGCCAGTGCTCTGCTGGCGGTCATGCGTAGCTGTGCGCCGGATCCGGGTAGCGGCCGGCCGCGACATCATCGGCGTACCGGCGGGCCGCGTCGAGCAGCCCGTCGCGCATGTCGGCGTAACGCCTGACGAACCGGGGCAGCCGGCCGGAGGTCAGGCCGGCCATGTCCGCCCAGACCATGATCTGGGCGTCGCAGCCCGGGCCGGCGCCGATCCCGACGGTGGGTATCCGCAGCGCCTCGGAGACGCGCTGGCCGAGTCCGGCGGGCACCGACTCCAGCACGATCGCGAACGCGCCCGCGCGCTCCAGTGCCAGCGCGTCGGCGAGCAGGTCGTCCCCGGCATCCCCGCGGCCTTGCACGCGGCGCATCCCGCCGAGCACGTTGACGCTCTGCGGTGTCAGCCCGAGGTGGCCCATCACCGGGATGCCGGCCGCTACCAGCGCCGCGACCTGCGACAGCACGCGCCGGCCGCCTTCCAGCTTGACGGCCTGAGCGCCGCCTTCCTTCAGGTGCCGCACCGCGTTCGCCAGTGCCGCCGCCGGGCCCGCCTGGTAGCTCCCGAACGGCAGGTCGGCCACCACCAGCGCGGTCCGCGTTCCCCGGACCACGGCCGCCACCATCGTGACCATCTGGTCCATGGTCACCGGCAGCGTGTCCGGGTAGCCGAGGACCATCTGGGCGCTGGTGTCGCCGACGAGCAGCGCACGCACCCCGGCCTGCTCGAACACGCCAGCGGTGAGCGCGTCGTAGCTGGTCAGCATCGACCACCGCTCGCCCCGGTCAGTTGCCGCCTGCAGGTCCCGGATCGTGATCCGCCGGTCCGCAGGCCATGCCGTCACATCGGACATAACAAATTTCCTCCCTGGTCGCCACCGCCATGGTTGACGCCAGAGCCCATTTTCACCCCGCCGGCGCCGGCCGGGAAGTACCGGACAGTGCTCCCGATGTGCTAAGGCCGCTCCGGGTTCGGCGTCGGCGCGGGCGTCCTGATCCTCAGCTACGAACCTGCTGGCTGACGATTCCGGGCCGCGAGCCCATTTCCGGCCATGCCCGTGTCGCGCAAACGGCAGGTCAGGAGCGCTCGGCGGTGTGGACAGTGCTCACGCCCAGCAGGAATACGTCGGGGCGCCGCAGCACGCCGCCGGCGCCATGCGGATCGAGCAGGCCGGAAAGTGCCGCCGCGTCGGCCGCGCTCAGGTGGTCGCCCGCAAGCTCCTGCATCATCGCCAGCCGGCCGTGCAGGTACTGGCGCACTGTGGGCGACACGGGCGCGGGCAGGTCGAGCAGGAAACTCCGGCTCCCGGCCGGCCGCAGGCCCGCCTCGCGCATCAAGTCCGGCCATCCGCCGAGGTGCGGCACGACCCCCATCGGATGTTCCGCCGCGGCCACCAGGTCCTCGCCGATCGCGTCGAGCCGCGCCAGCAGCCCGGGTGCCACGCCGTCGGGCAGGAAGCGGGTCGGCAGACCGCCCTCGCGCAACGCCAGCAGGCCGCCCGGCCGGATCAGGGCACCGAGCGCGCGCAATCCGGCCACCGGCTCCGGCAGGTGATGAGCCACCCCGCTAACCCAGACAATGTCCGCCGGGGAAAGTTCGGCCAGCCCCTCCGGCAACGACACCCGGCGGGTCGTCAGCCGGTCCCCGAGGCCAAGCCGCGCTGCCCGTTCCCCGGCCATGGCCAGCAGCGGCTCGGCACCGTCGACCGCCAGGACCCGGGCGCGCGGCAGCATCCGGGCGAACGCGCACGCCGCCACGCCAGGGCCGCTGCCCACGTCCAGCACATCCCGCGCGCCCGGAACTCGCTCCGCCAGCCATCCCAGCGCCTGATCGACCATCGGCGCGGTGGCCTCGCCCTCGCTGACAAGATGCTGGCCGCGCGCCGACCAGTCGGCGTGGCCGTGGTGGCCGTGGTGGGCGTGCTGCCCGGTCGTGCCTGCCTGCTCCGCCATAACCGCATCATGCAGCTAAAGTCGCCGTGGGAGCGACGACTTGGCCGGCCTCGCTGGTGACAGGTGTGCATCGGGCCGCCCGGCGATCACTCCACAGTGCCGGCCGTATCCGGCACCAGGACCTCGCTGGGCCGGAATGAGCACCTTGTCAGCGCCGGCGCGCCGACAGGACGTGCCAGGCGTGCGGCACTATGGCGATCGCCGCGAGCACGATCATGGTGATGAGCGCATAGCGAGACACGAGGTTCGCCGCGGCGACCCCACTGGTGCCGAGCATGGAGCCGAGCACGGCGAGCAGCGCAGCCCACGCCGCCGAGCCGATGAGGTCGCAGCCGACAAACGGGATGAGCCGCAGCCCAGCCCAGCCGGCCGCCGCGTAGACCAGGGGCGTCGGCACCGGCAGGAAGGCTGACAGCAGTACCGCGGTCCTGGCGAACCCGGAGCCCCGTTGCTCGGCCCGCCGGGCGAAGGTGGCGGCGCGCCTGCTGCGCCGGGCGAGCATCTCCACGATCCGGTGCCCCCACAGCACGCCAGCCCACCAGAACAGCAGGTCGAACTTCATCATGCCCGGCACGGCCGCGGCCACCACCACGGTCAGCTGGAGCTTGCTTTCTATCTCGGCGAACGCGCCCGCGGCCACCACCGACGAGGTTGAGCCGGACAGCAGCTCGAGCAGCACAGGCCGGGTGGCGATCAGGCCCGGCGTGAGCGGGATCATCGCGAACCCGTACAGCGCGCTCAGGACGAGACCGGCCAGGCAGAGCAGGTCCCGGGCCCGCGCCCGCCCGTGCCAGGGCCGCCACGGCGCTGACACCGCCGGCGGAGGCGCGACCGCGATCGCATAAGCCGTAACCGGAGACTCCGCCGTAACCGGAGGCTCCGCCGTGAGCGCGGCGTCCCGCCGCACGCCAGCAGCGCGGCCTAGCCCCGGTGGCCCGGCCGGCTCCGGCGAGTCCAACGCGGCCATCCGAGCACCCGTCCTGGTCGCGCCCCGCTCCGATACGGACACTCGCCGCGCGCAGCTGCCTGGAACCCGTGCGGGCCGCTCCGGGTCCCGCAGCCGGTGATCCGTGATCACCGTGACTTCGCGCACGGATACCTGTTGATCTCCGTGCCCGCTAAGGCAGGCCGCAAACAGCACGAGCGCCCAGCCCCGGCTCGCCAGCCGAGCTGCCGCCGGTTGCGGGTGAGGTATGTTCTGGCAGGCCCGCAGGGTGCCTCCGGTCCGCGGAAAGGGCAGAGCCCGCCAGAGCTCCCGGCGAGGAAGTCGCGCCTGGCGAGATCTAGCTGAGAAGCCGAGCATCCCGGTGGCTCAGTCTGCGCGCCCGGCCGGATCGGGCAGACTGAGCCCATGCCTGACCTGCCGGCACCCGCCAGCCCGACATCCGCCAGCCCGGCATCCGGCCAGCCAGCGTCCGCCCGCCAGGCCCGCAGTTACCAGGCGGCCGCCGCCATCTTGGCCGAGCGGGATCCCGTGCTGCGCCGTCTCGTCGCCGAGGCCGGCCCTGCCCGGGTCCGGCCGCCGGGCCGAGCCGGCGGACATGATGTGGGTGTCGGACTCGATCCGCGGCCAGGGCGTGGCGATGCCCTTGAGCAGCTCGACGACCAGGACCGTGTTCATCGCGCACTCGACCGCGTCGCCGACAGCGCGCTCACCCGCTAGGCCCGGCGTCGCGGCCGGCAGCGGGCTCACCCGGCTAGCCCGCCGGCCCGCACGCCGCCAGGCAGACCCGGGCAGAATGTCCTCGATGAGGTGGGATCGGCTGGGCGCAAGCTATGACCGGGTAGCAGCGAGCTACGAGCGCACGTTCTTCACCGAGCTTGACGACAAGCCCAGGGACACCGGGCTCCTGACCGCCTTCGCGGCCGCTGTTACCGACCCTGTCCTGGAGGTTGGCTGCGGGCCCGGCCAGATTGGCGCGTTCCTCCGCGGCCAGGGCCGCCGGGTGATCGGCATCGACCTCAGCACCGGGATGGCCCGCATCGCCGCCGGGCATCTCGACGGAGCGGCCGTGGCTGACATGCGGCGGCTGCCGGTTCCCGATGACGCCATCGGGGGATTGCTCGCGTTCTACAGCATCATCCATGTGCGAAGGCGCGAACTCACGGCGCTGCTCCGGGAGTTCCGCCGCGTGCTCAAGCCGGGCGGGCGGGTCCTGCTGTCGGCCCACGAGGGGGACGGTGAGCATACCTCGGACGTCTTCCTCGGCGAGCAGGTGCCGTTCGTCGCTACGCTGTACCGCCTGACCGAGCTCGCGGACGCGGCCAGCGGCGCTGGCCTTGAGGTAGCCATCGCCGAACGCAGGCCGCCTTATGAGTCTGAGTACCCGACCACCCGCCTGTACCTGGAAGCCGCACGTCCCGGCAGCTGACCGGAGCGGGGATCTACCCGCCGCAATGGGTCATGAACGATGATGTTGATGATCGGCACCGGCATGATCGGAGCGGCTTCATGCAGCGCACATCGACCAGTTCCCCGGCGACCTCCCGGCGCCCCGGCCAGCTGGACCTGCTCCAGGCCCAGGCCGGGCCGGGCGCCCTGTTCGCGTACGGGACCCTCCAGTTCCCCGGCGTCCTCACCGCGCTGCTGCGCCGGGTGCCCGAGCACGCGGCAGGAACCGCCGTCGGGTGGCGGGCCGCCGCCCTCGCGGCGCGCAACTACCCCGGCATGATCCGGGCCGGCCGGGCAACGGCAACCGGCATCCTGATCACCGGGCTCACGCCGGCCGAATGGCGCCTCATCGATACCTATGAGGACGACTTCTACGAGCTGCGGCAGCTCACCCTGGCCGACGGGCGCCGCGGCTGGACCTATGCCTGGGTGAACCACGCCGAAGTCGCCGCGCACGACTGGTCGGCACCGGATTTCGCCGCCCGGCACCTGGCAGAATTCACCGAAAGGTGCCGGGCCTGGCGGGAGCGCTACGACACCACCGGCCAGCCAGGCCACGTCACCGGTCATCATTAGACCGCCCAGCACGAGACCTGCCCAGCACGAGACCCGCCCAGCACGAGACCCGCCCAGCACGAGACCCGCCCAGCACGAGACCTGCCCAGCACGAGACCGGCCCCGGTACAAGAACCGGCCGGGGCCCGCCGAACCAGGCCCGGACAGCCGGGCACGACGCCGTGGAGGCTGAGATGAGCGATCCGCAGGTACTGTCGTTCCGCCCCGAGGCCGCGCAGTACGCCTGGACCTTCGGCGGCGCCCCGCCGGTCGCCCGCATCACGCCAGGCACGGTGCTGGAAGTGTGGACCGAGGACTGCTTCGCCGGCCGGGTCCGCGGCAAGGAGGACCTGGTCTCCGTGGTTTGCGAATTCCCGTTCCTGAACCCGCAGACCGGCCCGTTCTACGTCGAGGGCGCCGAGCCCGGCGACACCCTCGCCGTCCATTTCGTCTCGATCGAGCCGAGCCGCGACTGGGCCGCATCGACGACCGTGCCGCTGTTCGGCGCGCTCACCTCCACCCACCTCACGGCCACCCTGCAGGACCCGCTGCCCGAGGTCGTCTGGATCTGGGAGCTTGACCGCGCCAAGGGCCAGTGCCAGTTCACCGCGCGCGACAGCGACTTCACCGCCGACCTGCCGATGAACCCGATGCACGGCACGGTCGGCGTCGCGCCGGCCAACCTCGAAGTCCGCTCCGCCCTGGTCCCTGACGCCTTCGGCGGCAACATGGACACCCCGGAGATGCAGGCCGGCGTGACCTGCTACCTCGGCGTCAACGTCGAGGGCGCGCTGCTGTCGCTCGGCGACGGCCACGCCCGCCAGGGCGAGGGCGAGACCTGCGGCGTCGCGGTCGAGTGCGCGATGAACACGGTCCTGGTCGTCGAGCTGCTCAAGGGCATCGCCACGCCCTGGCCGCGGATCGAGTCCGACACCCACATCATGTCCACCGGCTCGGCCCGGCCGCTGGAGGATGCGTTCCGCATTGCCCAGGTGGACCTTGTGCAATGGGTCGCGGCCGACTACGGACTATCCGTTCTCGATGCTTATCAGTTCATCACCCAGGCGGTCGAAGCACCGCTCGCGAACGTGTGCGACACCAATTACACATCGGTCGCCAAGTTGCGCAAGGACTACCTGCCGGGCGGCCAGGTCACCATGCGCGGCGCGCACGCGCAGCTGCGCGAGCTTGCCCGCGCGTACCGCGGTCACTGAGACAAGTCAACAGCTTTTATAACGGGCCGGCCGCGGTCAGCCGGCTACCTGAGAGGACAGCAAGCGATGTGTCGGCTCTTCGGGATGACCGCCGGGGCTGAGCCGGTAAAAGCAACATTCTGGCTGCTCGGCGCCCCGGACTCGCTGGAAGCGCAGAGCCGGCGCAATGCCGACGGCAGCGGGATCGGCTTCTTCGATGCCGCTGGGCGGCCCGTGCTGGACAAGCAGCCCGAGCCGGCGTTCTCCGATGACGAGTTCATCCGCGAGGCCAGGCAGGCCGAGTCGGCGACGTTCGTCGCCCACGTGCGCTGGGCGACGGCGGGCGCCCGCACCGCGGCGAACACCCACCCGTTCGCGATGCACGGCCGGATCATGGCGCACAACGGCGGCTTCGGCGAGCTGGCCCGGCTGGACGAGCAGCTCGGCCCGTACCTGGATCTCGTGCTCGGCGACACCGACTCCGAGCGTTACTTCGCGCTGATCACCCAGCAGGCCGACGCCCGCGGCGGGGACGTCGGGGCCGGGATCGCCACCGCGGCCCGGTGGATCGGCGAGCGGCTGCCGGTTTCCTCGCTGAACGCGATCGTCGCGGCGCCCGGTGAGCTGTGGGCGCTGCGCTACCCGGGCCAGCACGCGCTGCACGTCATCGAGCGCCCCGCCGGGGACAGCCTGCCGGCCCGGCCAAAGAGCGCGCCCGGGGCCGGCCTGCACGTCCGCAGCTCGACGTCCTCGGTGCACGCGCCAGCACTCGCCTGCGTCCCGACTGTCGTGGTGGCGTCGGAGAAGCTCGACGGCGAACGCGGCTGGCGAATGCTCGCCGACGGCGAGCTGATCCACGTCCGGCCCGATCTCACCGTGGAGTCCGCCGTGGTGATAGCCGAGCCGCCCGCCCGGCTGGTCCCGCTGCCCGCGGATAACCCGAACATCGACACCTGAAAAGCCGGGTCAGCCGATGAGCGGCAGCCGGGGGTCGTCGTGCGGCGCCCGGCCGGACGCGGCCCGCACCCAGGCCATGTCGTCGGCCAGGTCAGCGGGGCGGCCAGGGACATAGCGCCGGGCGATCAGCTCATCCAGGATCGCGGCGGTCGTCGCCAGGCCCGCTGGCGTGGCCATGCTGCCCTGGCCGAGCGCATCGGTAAGGTCGAGCCCGTGCACCACGGCCTCCACGATCCGGCTCGGCACGAACTCGCCGAGTTGCATCAGCGCGTAGTACCCCGAGCCGATCGCTTCGGGCGGCGTGGCGCGTGACTCCTCGATCGTCTTGCTGAAGGTCTCGTGCAGGACATCGGCCATCTGGGCAGGCTGCTTGCCCGCGACCATCGTGTAGGCATAGTTGTAAACGACCGGAGCGACCTCCGAGCGCGGGAAGATGAAGAAGCTGACCCGGTCCCGGCCGACCTGGCCGTCCTGCTGGCTGGAGATCAGCATCCGGGTAAGCCCGATCGAGATGTCGAAGTGCCCCGCCAGCTCGAACAGCGTCCAGGGCGTCAGCGTGTCATCGACGGGCTGGAGCAGGGTGGGGATCTGCCAGTCAGCCTCGGTCAGGCCGCGGAAGGCCCGCTCCACCTGCCGGAGCTCAGCCTCGAGCGTCTGAACCGCATCCTCATAGCTGCTCATCCCTACCTCCAGTTTCGCTACCGACATCGGAGACCGCCGGCCCGCTCGCTGTCAATAGCCTCCCGGAGGCCAGCCGGTCTCATGATCACGAAGCCTGGGGCGCCGGAACCCCGGGCCTGTCGTGATCATTGAGCAGGCCGGCCGCCCGACCACGTACGCGTGCCGCGCGGGCGGGGCGGATAGGGTGCCCGTTGGGGCATGAGCGCCGCAGTCTATTGCTGATGATGAGGTTTCTTGACCAGGCTGGTAGTCAAACTCGGCTCGAGTTCTATTGCGAGCGGGGACGGGCTCGCGCTGAACGTCATCGCGGGCCTGATCAATCAGGTCGCGGTTATGCAGCGGGCGGGCCACGAGATACTCCTGGTGACGTCCGGGGCCGCCCGGCTGGGTGAGCGCCTGCTCGCCTTCGAAGGCCCGACGGCGAGCGCCGCCCCCGCGCTCCGCGGGCTCGTCGACGCGCTGCGGTCCTCGATCGCCGCCTCGGGCCCGGCAGGCGAGGGCGGCGTCGCGGATAATGCGCACGAGCGCCTCGTTGGCTCGCTCACGACCACGCTCGGGCGCTACGACGGCTCTGATACGCCGCCCGGCGCACTGGGCGTGGCGCTCCCGGCGTCGGTAGGCCAGCCCGCGCTCATGGCGCTGTACCGGCAGCTGGCAGCGGCAGTGGGCGTTGAGGTATGCCAGATCCTCGTTTCGAAGAGTGATCTCGGTTCCGCCCGCGCGATGAGCGACCTTGGTTCCATGCTCGGCGCCGCGCTCGAGCGAGGCTTGCTGCCTATCGTCAACGGCAATGACGTGACCGACCCGGTGGCCGCGCTCGACAATGACCAGATCGCCGTGGCCGTGGCGGTCGCCGCCGAGGCTCAGCGCCTGCTGTTCCTCACGGACGTCGGCGCCGTCTACCGTGATTCCACGCTCAGCGAGCGCATCGCGAAGCTGACTCCCGACCAGGCGCGGTCGGTCCGGGCCGTGCCGCTCGGCAGCGGCCGAGGCGGCATGCGTTCGAAGCTGAGCGCCGCCGCGCGAGCGGCATACTGCGGCGTCGAATGCATCATCGCCGCGGCTCGCGAGCCGGATGTCGTCGCCAGGAGCCTGAACCCGCGGGCGAGAATGGGAACGGTCGTGCGTGCCGCCGGGCGGCAGCTGGATCCGCAGGAGCGCTGGATCGGCGGCGTGGCCTATTCGGTCGGCTCGATCGGCATCAATCGCGAGGCCGAGTCGAGCCTGCGGACCGGTAGCACGCTCTTCCTCTCCGGCATAAAACGCCTGGCCGGCGACTTCGAGCCAGGCTCGGTGGTCGAGCTCGTGGACGTCCGGCACCCGGAGCGCCTGATCGGGCGCGGCTGCGTGGCGTTGTCGTCGAGCATCCTGCTTCTCCTGCGCGCGTTGTCGTCGGACGATGTGGCGAGCGTGATATCCATGCTTTTCCGCATGCGGCATTCGCTGACGGCAACGGGCCGTGATGCCCCGGACGGCGGCCTGACCAGATCGCGGATGGTATGCCCGGGCGAGTTCGAGGACAGCCGTCAGCTCGCCAGCGGCCGGACCAGGGCCGCTCGCCAGGCTCTGGCGCAGCTGCGAACGTTCTCGCTGGACACCGTGATCGAGCTGACGGACTCGCTGATGCTGGCGCAGCCCCGGTTGTGCGCCGCGATTTTGCTCGACGGGAGCTTCCGGCACGGCCTTCTCGCGCCTGACTCTGCCGCGCGCCGCGCGGCGCGCGATATCCACGCGATTCACCGGGACTCACTGGTCGTCTATGCCGGCCATGCGGCCGGAGCGGCAGTTACCCGGGCGAAGCTTGCTGAACGGGTTCCAGCCGGCTAGCGCATGTCGCGGGCGGCAGCTTTCGGGGTGACGACGTACTGCCGCAGATAGAGGTCGCGGAACGTGACCGGCCCGCGGGGGCCGGGCGAAGCGTCGATGTTGATCCCGGTCTCCGGTACGGAAAGCAGCTTGAACCCGTCGAGGAGCCGGGGAGTCGAATTCCAGAAGGCGCCGGTTCCGGCGTAGGCATCGAGGAATCGCCCCGCCGCGGCCGGATCCTCGGCGACCACGGCGGCGGCCAGCCCGGACGTCTGCTGGTTGGCGATCTCGGCAGCGTCCGTGGCCGTGGCGGCCGGCGCCACCGTGATCGTTGCCTCGTTGCCCGCGTCCAGGGCCCATTCGTGGCCGAGAGCGTGGCTGTGCGGGGGATACGAGGTGGCGATGCCGAGGCGCGCGGTGACCTCCGCGATGCGCGGAACCATGTCCGCCCAGGCCGGGCGCTGGACGAGCAGCAGGTTCAGCCGGTTGCACACCCCGAGCCGGTCGAGGCTGGCCTCGATCAGGCGCACGGCCAGCTGCTGGTCGGCGGACTCGTCGATGTAGATCACGGCACCGCCGTCCGCGTGCGCCAGCGTCCTGACGCCGTGCAGCGCTGCCTCCCTGGCCAGCGCCCTGGTGCTCGCCCCGCTGCCGCGGAGAATGACCAGCGGAATCAGCCGTGGCTGCCGGACCAGCTCGTAGGCCGCCGTGTGCCCGGGCACCCGGATGAGCTGGATCACCCGCGGGTCGATGCCGACGTCACGCAACGCGGGGGCGACAACCTCGTCGACGAGGACGCCGGCCGACCTGAGCGCGGCCGACCCGGTGCGCAGGACGCCAGCATTCCGTGACTTAATGAGCTGCGAGGCCATGTCCACCACGACATTGGGCCGTGCCTCGAAATTGGCCCCGATCACGCCGACCGGCCGGCGCCACTCCTGCAGGACCAGGTCTCCCGCCAGGTCCCTGAGGCAGCGTCGCACCGGCGTCGCGGGCAGCCCGGCGAGCGTGCGGAGCTGGCCGGACATGGCCCGCATACGGTCCTCGCCGAGCAGCAGCCGGTCGATAAGTGCGCCCGGCGAACCTTCGGCTCGCGCGGCGCGCACATCCTCCTCGTTCGCCGCCGCCACCCGCGCGGCGCACCGCTCCAGCCGCGCTGACATGGCCATGAGCGCCTCGTCCAGCGCGTCAGCCGACCGGGACCTCAGGTCAGCAGCAGCCTGCTGCGCGGCCTGCGCCGCCGCCGCGACCGCGCTCGATGCCTCCATGTCAGCATGCATCATAGCGATCAAGAGCTGACGGTCAGGCCAGCCGGCCGATCGCGGCCAGGGCCGGCCCGGGGGCGCCGGGCCCGGCGGCCTTGGTTCCCTCCCGGAAACCGCCGAACAGTAGCGCGATCATGACCAGCACGGCGATCAGCACCAGCAACCACAGTAGGCATCCGCTGAGCCTGGTCCGCCGCGCTCGCGGCGGCCGCGTCCGCCCACTCGGGCCGGTGAGCCATCTGCGGAAATCCCTGAGCATTTCTCCTCCTGCCGGAATCCGGAGTCCGGAGCGGGGGTCGGCAGCCGCCATTCCGGCGGGCTCGCCATCACGAATGAATGAGTCGCTCCCGTTCTACGGGGTAACTGAGGCCGCGGCGCTGACGCAATGACAGCGACCGGAAGGGACGGGAGGCCGGGAAATGGCCCGCATACCAGGAGCGCAGGGACTGGCCGGGCGGCTGGCGGGACTGGCAGTCGCGCTGGGCGCCGTGGTGGTGCTGGTGCTCGTGCTGTCCGCGGTGCACCTGCTGCCCCAGCTGCGCAACCCGTTCGAGGAGACCACGACCGACCGCAGCGGCCCCGTGCTGCTGAAGTCGATCACGCAGCTCAGCCGCTACGAAGCGGCCAGCGGCTCGTTCCAGGTGGTCGTCGATCTGACCAGGCACGCCACGTTTATGCCCTCGTTCATCGAAGGCAGTCAGACGCTGTTCATCGGGCAGGGCACCGATATCGCGTTCGTCGACTTCACGCGGCTGAAGAGCCGGGGAATTCAGGTCTCGCCCGACCGCACCGCGGTGACGGTGACGCTGCCGCCCGCGCAGCTTGAGCCGGCCGCGCTGAACGTCCGGCAGTCTTACGTCTACGCACAGCAGCAGGGCTTGCTGGACCGGATCGGCAACTTCTTCGCCGGCAACCCCAACAGCCAGCAGCAGGTCTATATCCTGGCGCAGCAGAAGATCGGGACCGCGGCGCAGCACAGCCCGCTCCTCGCCGAGGCGCAGAAGAACACCCAGAGCATGCTCAACGGCATGCTGCGCTCGCTCGGGTTCCGGCAGGTCACCGTGACCTTCGCCCAGCAGGCGGGCGGCCGGTAAATGTTCGCTGCGCTGCTGCTCGCCGCGATCGTGGCGGCGCCCCTGGGCACCGTGAGCTTGTTCGTGCGCGCCGTCCAGCGGCGTGTCCGCGGAAACCGGCGATGGGGCACCGCAGCCATCACCTTCTCGTCCTTCCCGCTGGGCGTATCGAGCGATTAGATTCAGCGCCAGGCAGAACTAACGCAGGACCGGGAGGTCGACGTGGCCAGCTCGCATGTGACCGTCGGCTCGGTCCTGGGGCGGGCATGACCGTTCCGGTCCGGCCGGACACCGAGGTCGTGTTTGACCCCGCGACCTACGTGGGAGCGGTGCCGTACGACGCGCTGGCGCGGCTTCGCCGGGACAGCCCGGTCGTATGGGTCGACGAGATCCCCGTCCTCGGCTGGCCGGGCGGCCCGGGCTTCTGGCTCGTGCTCAGGCACGCCGACGTCGAGTCGGTCATGAAGCAGCCGCAGCTGTTCTCCTCCTGGCTCGGCGCGACGCAGATCCGGGACCCGCCGACGCCAGATGCGCTCGGCTACGTCCGCCGGATGATGCTCAACACGGATCCGCCGGAGCACGCCCGGCTGCGGCGGCTGCTGAGCCGGTCATTCACCTCGCGCGCGGTGACGCGGCTGGAGGAACGGATCCGCGGCCATGCGCGGACCCTGTGCGACCGGGTATTTGCCGGGGTGCACGGCGAGTTTGACTTCGCCAAGGACCTGGCCGCCGACCTGCCGCTGCTGACCCTCGCCGATGTCCTCGGCGTCCCCGAGCAGGATCGCTGGCTGTTGTTCGACTGGTCCAGCCGCGTCATCGGCTATCAGGATCCCGACTACGCATCGTCGGCTGAGTTCGACCCGTCCGGCGGAACGCCGCAGGCGCGTGCGGCGGTCGCGCTGCGGCCGGTTCCAGCGGCCGACGGCCGCCTGCCCGATCCTCGCACCCGGGCGGGAATGCCCGATCTCTACGCGTACGCCCATCTGCTGGCGGATGAAAAACGGCGGCATCCCGGCGATGACATCATGTCGATCCTCATGGCGCAGGTCGACGACGACGGTGGCCGCGTGTCGGTCGAGGAATTCGAGAACATGTTCTGGCTGTTCGCCGTGGCCGGCAACGAGACGCTGCGCAACGGCCTGCCGGGCGGCTGCATCGCGCTCCTGGAACATCCCGGTGCGCAAGAGACACTGCGCGCTGATCCCGGGCTGATGCCGAGCGCCGTCGACGAGATGCTGCGCTGGTGGACCCCGGTGATGACCTTCCGCCGTACCGCGACCGCCGACTGCAAGCTCGCCGGGCAGCGAATCCGCGAAGGCGACAAGGTGGTCGTCTCCTTCACCTCGGCCAACCGCGACGAAACCGTCTTCGGCGACGCTGACCAGTTCGATATCCGCAGGCACCCCAACCCGCACCTGGCCTTCGGGCATGGCCCGCACTTCTGCCTCGGCTCGCATCTCGCCCGCGCCCAGATGCGCGCGCTGTTCGGCGAGGTAGTCGCCCGCACGTCGGCGCTTACTTACGCGGGCGAGCCGTCCTTTCTGCGCTCGAACTTCCAGCGCGGCGTCAAGCGGCTGCCGATCGCGTGGACGGCATAGGCCCGAAACCAGTTGCGGGTCAGCTCAGCCCTGATCGCGGCCCGGTGCCCGGCCGGCCGGCACGGCTGCGCTGGCCTCCTTGACGAGAAACTCACCCGGCGCACCCGGCAGCCAGGTCAGGGGCTTCTCGAAGTGGACGGTCGTGCCCTGCCGCCGGTTGCCGGTCAGGCGCAGGTTGTCCACGACCGCATCCATGATCTTCAGCCCGCGGCCGCGGTCGGCGGTCGGCGGAGGCATTTCGCCGGGAACCTTCACCACAGCGCCAGGCCCGGCGTTGATCACCTCGATGACGCACCGGCCATCCCTGGCGGTGGCCAGCACCTCATACTCGTCACTCGGCCCGGCGTGCTGGATGACGTTTGCGCAGGCCTCGCCCAGCGCAAGGGCGATGTCAGTTCGCGTATCGGGAGTCACGCCGAGGATCCCGAGGCAGCCATCAAGGACCTGGCGGCTGACCGGCACGCTAGCCACGTCCCGCGGCAGGAACAGCGCCATCTTGATCTCCACGACGTCACCTCCTGCCCGCAGACGAAACCCGGCCGGGGCTTAGGAAACTTGCTCTACCCCCTAGGCGGTCATCTATTCCTCCAATGGCGTGGATGGGACTTTGGCGTTCCGTCTGATGGATGTGGCATAGGTATTCGCCGGCGCATACCTATCCCTCATCCATCAGGCGGAACGCGGGCCACTGGTGCTGGCGGTGGCCGCTGGTGCTGGTGCTGGGCCCGGGCTGGCTGGCCGGTTCAGCGGGCCGGGCGGCGTAGAACGGGACTGGGTCGCGGGCCTTGACCAGCGCCTGGTAGGCGAGCCGGTCGTCGGGCTCGCCCTGCGCGGCCTGCTCCGCCGCGATGGCCTGGCCGTACTGCGCGACCTCCCGGCTGGTGCGGGCGTCATCCCAGCCGAGCTCGGCCGCCATCAGCGCCGCGGCGGGCGCGGCCGCGGCCAGGCCCCGGTCGCGGGTCTCGATCGCGATCCGGGTCCGGCGGGCCAGCACGTCGTCCAGGCGCACGGCGCCCTCGTGCGTGCAGGCATAGACGATCTCGGCGGCCAGATAGCCGGATCGGCCGAGCGGCGAGGCAAGTTCCGGCCGCCCGCCGATCAGCGCAAGCAGGTCGTCGATGCAGGAGCCGTACCTGCCGAGCAGCCGCTCGGCCTCGAGCAGCCCGGCGTCCCAGGCCAGCGCCGAGGTATCGAACAGCATCGTGCGCGCGGCCATCGACGGCTCGGTCACATGCGCGGCCCCGCCGCTGAGATTCCAGGTCAGCCAGCAGTTCACGTCACCGAACAGCAGCTCGCCCGCCTCCGCCGCCGCCCGGGCGCCCGGCACCTCATCCAGCACCCAGCGCAGTTTCGGCGCGCTGAACGCCGCCGCCAGCGGCAGGCCCGTCCGGCGCCGGATCTCCGGCTCGTGGCCGGCCGCCCGCAGCTGCTCGCACAGGCCGGCGCCGCGGCCGTCCCGCCAGCTGATCGCCGGGTACGCCGCCCTGCCGGTGGCCCGATCCCAGACCACGAACGTCTCCGTCTGCGCGGCCAGCCCGATCCCGGCGACGTCCGCCCAGGCCACGTCCGCCTGGCTGACCGCGTCGGCGACCGCGCGAGCACGCTGGCCAGGATCTCGCCGGCGTCGTGCTCGACCCAGCCGCCGGTGGGGAAGCGAGCCGCCAGCCGGCGGCTCGCCTGCGTCACCACCCGCAGCTCGCCGTCGAACACGACGCACCGGCTGGACGAGCTGCCCTGGTCGATCGCGAGGAGCACGGTCACCGCGGCATCACGCGGTCACCGTGGTCCCGGGGGCACCGTGTCCCGCGGGCACCGTGTCCCGCACGGACGTGTCCCGCACGCACGTGTCCCGCACGCACGTGTCCCGCACATACCGCGTCGCGCGGGCATTGCCTCACGTGGCCTGGCTGGCGGCCCGCAGCACCTCGCGGACCTGCCCGGCGACCGACGGCCCGCCGGGCAGCCGGCCCTCGAAGATCGCGCCGCCGATGGTGAAACCCCACGCCCCGGCCGTCGCCAGCGCCTCGATCTGCGCCACACTCGCCACCGACCCGGCCGCGATCACCGGCCTGCTCGCCGCCTGCACGACCGCCCGGGTCAGCTCGGTCGCGTCGGCGGTCGGATGCCGGTAGGCCAGCAGGTCAAGGCCGGACACCCCGTCCAGCGCGGTGATCTGCCTGGCGCTCTCGGCGATCTCGCTGATCTCGCCGGTCAGCACGCTCGGATGGCCGGTCACCGTGCCAGGGAACGGGCAGTAGCGCGCGCCGCTGCCCGCCAGCACCCGGCACCCGTCGGCGGGATGCGTACCGCCGAGCACCCAGTCGACGCCGATTTCCGCCGCGGCGGCCACCGAGCGGAGCTCATCGTCCCGGCTGGTCGACACGACTTCCAGCATCACCTCCAGCCCGTCGTCCTGCGCCTTGACGCAGACGTCGCGGAGCACCGGCACCGGGGGCCCGATGTCCTTGAAGCCGACATACCGCAGTCCCGTCCCCCGCAGCTCTTCCTGCACCGAGAGCGGGTCATCGACGGTGCGGTCGTGATGGGTGAGCATGAAGACGAACTCGATCACCGTAAGCTCCCGGTCGCTGGGGTAGGGGCAGGACTGGCTGCGGGGGTGCGTGCCGGGGCGGCGCGGCCGCCCGGCTGGCTGGCCGGCAGTAGCTGGCCGATGCCCTCGATGACATAGTTGGGTCGGACCGGCGAGCCGGCCAGGTCGCCGGGCTCGGTGGCTCCGGACAAGACCAGAACGCTGGTCATGCCGAGCGACCGGCTCATGGCGACGTCGGTCGAGAGCCGGTCGCCGACGATGGCAGCGCCGGATGGCTGCGCGGCCAGCCGTCGCAGCAGCTCGGCGGCCATATGCTCGCCCGGTTTGCCCATCATCGCCTCGGCGCGGGCCTCGGTGCAGGCCTCGACCGCGGCGAGCATGGCCGCGCAGTCCGGCCAGCCGCCGTCCGGCGTGGGGCAGTACGGGTCCGGGTTGGTGGCGACGATCGCGGCGCCGAAATGCCGGACCGCCCGGTAGGCGAGCAGCAGCTTCGGGTAGCTGAACGTGCGGTCGAACGACACCACGACCACGCCGGCCGCGGCCGGCTCGCTGGTCACGGTGATCCCGGCCGCGGCCAGCGTCTCGTCCACCAGCGGCTCGGCCACGGTGAGCACGGCGCTGCCGGGATGCCGCTGGCGCAGGTACTCGGTCAGCACGCCGAGCGGGGTGACCACATCGGCCTCGGCCGCCGGTATGCCGAGGCCGGAGAGCCGCTCCGCGTAGCTGGCCGCCGACCGCAGCGGGTTGTTGGTCAGGAAGACCAGCCGCGAGCCACTGCGCCGGATCCGGCGCACCGTCGCCGCAGCGCCGGGCAGCAGCGCGTCTCCCAGGTAGACGGTGCCGTCGAGATCCAGCGCGTAGCCGCCGAAGAGCCGTTCCGGCCGCCGCAGCTCAGCGTGCCCGGCCCCGGCCCGGCGTCGCTCGTCGTTCCGCTGCCCCGCTCGCCGCGCCGCGGCACCCGCAGTCTCCGCCGTCATGGCCGTGCTGCCACCCCCGCTGCCGTCATGGCTGTGCCGTCACCGCTGATGTCCTGATCGCTGCCCCGCGAGCACGGCCGCGTCGGCGAGCACCTCGTCGACGTCGTCGTCCTCCCAGCAGCCGAGCAGCATGGCCAGGTCGGCCACGCCGAACCGGTTCCGCAGCAGCGCGCAGTTGGCCACCGCCCAGCGCGCCTCGCCGTCGCTGACCGGGTCCGGTAGCGCGGCGAACCGCACCGGCAGCCCGGCCAGGCCGAGCGCGGCGGCGAGTTCGGCCGGGCTTGCCAGCATCTCGCCCAGCGCCGCATTGTGGCCCTCCCAGCCTTTCCGCAGGCTGGCCAGCGGGTCGGAGCCCGCGGCGAGCACCGCCAGCTTCCGCGCGTAGTCGGCGAAGCACTCGGCGGCCATCGCGCCGCTGGCGTCGATTTCCGTGAATGCCTGGCTGATCCGGTCCCTGGCCTGGTCGGGATCCGGGATCCTGGCCGGCCGGTCGAGCGCGCCCTCGCCGATCCGGCGCCGGACGTGCGCCCAGGTGGCGGCGGCCACGATGCTGGCGACGCCCACCTTGGTGCCGTGGTAGCTACCATGGCGCCCGCGGGCGGTGTCGGTCATCTCGAGCAGGTGGCTGATCGCGTGCTCCATGCCGGAGCTCGGTGCGGTCGAGCCTGCCACGCCCATCGCGATGCCGCTGAGGGTCAGGATGCGGGCCAGCTCGCCCAGGGCGGCAGTGCTGGCCCGGGGGGACGACCTCCCGGAACCCCCGGAAAGCGCTTCCGCGCCAGCGCTGACCCAGGGGGACGACCCCATGGGATCCCACGGAAGCGCTTCCGCTGCACTGCTGACCGGTGGGGACGACCCCACAAGACCCCCCGGAAGCGCTTCCGCGCCAGTGCTGACCGGTGGGGACGATCCCCCGGAACCCCCGAGAAGCGGTTCCGCGGCAGTGCCGGTACCGACGCTGGTCATCACGCTGGACCCTGGTTCCGCGTCCTGCCCGCCCGCCAGGCTCGCGGCCAGCGCAAGCAGGCGGGCGCCGTGCCGCCTGCTCAGCCTGGCGACCGCCTGGTCATAGGAGGGATCGGCGCCGACGGCTCCGGCCAGGTACCAGTCCGCCGTCGAGGTGAACATCGACACCAGGTCACCCACCCCGGCACGGTTCAGCTCGGCCGGGGCCGCGCACAGGATCGCCGGATCGACGAGCAGCGTGTCCGGCCAGCGGGACGGGGAGGTGCGCTTCACCCCGTGGTGCAGCAGCACGGAGAACGGGTCGGCGTAGCCGTTGACGCTCGTTGCGGTCTGCACGACGACCAGCGGCGTGCCCTGGCCGGCCGCGGCCTTGCCGATGTCGGTGATCGTGCCGGACCCGATGGTGACCACGCAGCCGGCCCCCCGGGCCGCCTGGCAGGCCGCGGCGACCGTCGCCTCGTCGGCATGCACCTGGCCGTCCGGCGGTCCGAGGGTGACCCAGTCGACGCCGAAGCCGCGGCCGAGCACCTCGGTGGCCTCGGCCTGCAGGTCGCGGTCGGCCACGGTCATCGGCGTCGCCGCGGCCAGCACGACCACGCCGGCGCAGGACCGGGGGAACTCGGCGACCGCACGGGCCAGTTCGTCAAGCGCGTCGTCGCCCTCGATGACCCGGCCCAGGTCAAGCGACCGCAGCCGGGCCGCGCCCGGCGACGCGGCGAGTTCGCCGCGCAGGCCGTCCAGGTCCAGCCGGACCGGCTGGCCGGCGCTCCATTCCTGGGTATTCATCCGCTCATCTAACCCGCTCCGCGGGCCCCAGTTGCCCCGCTCGGGCTCGTCCCAAGGTAATGAATCCGGCGATCGCAGACCTTGTAAGGTGCGCGATCCCGAGATCCATCACCTTGGCAGCCTCGGGACGGGAGGGGACGGGCCCCACGCGGAGGCCACGGACGCCACAGAGGCCACGACGGCCACGGAGATCACGTAGGTCGCGTAGGTCGCGTAGATCGCATAGGTCACGTAGGTCGCGTAGATCGCGTAGATCGCGTAGGTCGCGAGGGTCACGATGGTTATGGGGGTCGTAGGGGTCACAGGGGTCACAGGGGTCGCGAGGGTCGCGGGGGTCGCGAGGGTCATGGGGGTCACGGGGGTCATGGGGGTCACGACAGCGCTCCCTCGGCGCCGTCATACAACGCGCGGTACTGGGCGTACCGGTCGGCGTAGACCGCCTGGGCCCGCTGGTCCGGCTGGTAGGCGCGCGGCGCGACGGTCACCGTCCTCGCCACCGCGTCGGCGGCATCGGCGAAAGTCCCGGCCGCCAGGCCCGCCAGCACGGCCGCGCCGAGCGCGGTCGGCTCCTCAGCCAGCACCGGCTGGATGACCCGGCCGGTCACGTCGGCCTTGATCTGCAGCCACAGCGTGCTCCGGGTGCCGCCGCCGACCACGCGGATCTCCCGGCCGCCCAGGCCGAGCGCGTCCAGCCGCCCGAGCACGTCGTTCAGCGCGAACGCGCATCCCTCCAGCACCGCCCGGGCCAGGTGATGGCGCTCATGGTTCATGCCGAGACCGGCGAACACGCCGCGCATCCGGTCATTCCACCTCGGCACGGTCGCCCCGGACATGGTCGGCAGGAACAGCACCCCGTCCGCGCCGGCCGGCGCCTGGGCCGCCTGCGCGAACAGCCCGGCCTGGTCGGTGCCGAGGATGGCCTGGGCACACCAGAGCGTGCAGCCGCCGGAAACGAATCCGGGATTTTCCACCAGCAGCAGGCCGGTGATCGCGTGCGCATGGGTTTCCACCACCCGCTCGGCGTCGAAGACGGCGCTCGGCGCGGTGGCCGCCACCGGCTCGGCGGTCCCGGTCACGTCCGCGACCAGCCCCGGCGTGATGGCCCCGGCGCCGACGCAGGCCGCGTGCTCGTCGCCGGTGCCGGTCACCACGACGCACCCGGCCGCCAGCCCGAGCTCAGCCGCTGCCGCCGCGGTCAGCGTGCCCGCGGCCTGCGCGGACGGCCGGATGCCGGCCAGCAGGCCGGGATCCAGGCCGGACGCCTGCAGCATCGTGTCGTCCCAGCCGCCGGTCCGCACGTCGTAGAGCAGCGTGGACGAGGCATTGGCATGATCTTGCGCGAGCACTCCGGTGAGCCAGCCGAGCAGGTAGCCGCCGACCGGCGGGAAGGACCTGGCCCGGCGGAAGATGCCCGGCTCGTTGTCGCGCAGCCACATCAGCTTGGGCGCGATGTGCGACGCGTCGGCGTTCAGCCCGGTGGTGGCGAAGATGTAGTCGGCGCCCAGCTTCGCCGCGAGGTCAGCCGCCTGGCCGGCCGCCCGGCGGTCCAGCCAGATGATCGCCGGCCGCAGCGGCCGAAGCTGAGCGTCGACCGCGACGACGCCGTCCACCTGGGACGCCAGCCCGAGGTGGGTGACCAGCGATGGCCGGATGCCGTCGGCGGCGATGAGCTGGCGCACGGCCAGGGCCAGTCCCCTGGTCCAGTCGGCCGGATCCTGCTCGGCCCAGCCGCTGGCCGGATGGCGCATCACGCAGCCATGCCCGGCCGAGGCAACGGTCTGCCCGGCCGGGTCGAGCAGGACGGCCTTCACGCTCTGCGACCCGATGTCCGCGCCGATCAGGTAGCCCATGCCCGCGCCCCGGTCAGTTCGCCCATGCCCGCGCCCCGGTCAGTTCGCCCATGCCCGCGCCCCGGTCAGTTCGCCCATGCCCGCGCAGTTCGCCCATGCCCGCGCCCCGGTCAGTTCGCCCATGCCGCCAGGCTGGCCTGCGGGCCCGGTCCGGCTGGCGGACCGGGCGCCGCCGCTTTCCTGCGTCCCGCCGATACTCAGAGCCCTTCGTTGATAAGCCGCCCGGCGGACTCGTATTTCTCCTTGTTCCTGGCCTTCAGGTAGAACGCGCCGGCCACCCCGATCAGCACCACCAGCAGGTCGATCGGCCCGAGCCAGACCGCGTAGTGGTAGCCGCTGCCGAGGAACAGGATGTTCTTGAACAGCAGGTAGATCACGACGACCTGGGCGATGAACGAGATACCGGGCGCGAGCATGGTCTTCCACCAGTGCACGTCGTCCGGGTGCTCTTTAGTGAAGTAGATCAGGATGCTGAGCGACACCAGCGCCTGCACGGCCAGGATGATGATCACGCCCATCACCGCCATCAGGCCGTAGACCTGGAGATAGGCGATGTGCAGCGGGTCGCCGGTACCGACGAACACGGCGAAGCCGAGCACGATCAGGGCGGCGATCACCGACTGGGTGACCGACGCGATGTGCGGGCTCTTCCACCTGTGGTGCGTCTTGCCGAGCGCCCTGGGCAGCAGCCCCTCACGGCCGAGTGAGTAGAAGTACCGTGCGCTCGTGTTGTGGAACGCCATCCCGCAGGCGAACGAGCCGGTGATGATCAGGAAGCTCATGATCGAGCCGACCCAGTGCCCGGCGATCGCGTTCGCCGGGCCCAGGTAGAACTCCGCGGAGTTGTTCTGCGCCTGCGCCTGTGCCGCGTGCACCGACGAGTAGCCGGCGAACGGCGCCCAGCTGGTCAGCGTGTAGAACACGCCGAGCCCGATCACCGAGATGTACATGGCCCGCGGCACGATCTTCTTCGGGTTCCTGGACTCCTCGCCGTAGTTGGGTGCCATCTCGAAACCGACCCACGACCAGAACGCGAAGAAGATGCCGATGCCCGCTGCCCCGGCCACCAGTCCGCCCGTGGCGGGAAAGCCCTTGAACGCGTTCACCGGGTTGAGCGCGGCGAGCGGCAGGCCGCCGTGCACGAACATCACCAGGTCGAAGATCACCAGGATGATGACCTCACTGATCAGGGCGCCGGCCAGCACGATGGTGGACAGCCGCACGTCGAACCAGGCGAGGATCGAGATCAGCGCCACCATGCCGAGGGCCAGCCACGGCCAGGCGATGTTGGTGCCGTACTGGGCCAGCTTGATGTTCAGGAAGTAGGCGAACCCGCCGCACAGCGACGCCTCGAAGACCGAGTAGGCCAGCACCGCGCCGAACCCGGTGCCCATGCCGATCTCCCGGCCGAGGCCGTGGCTGATGTAGGAGTAGAAGCCGCCCGCGGTGGTCTTCTTCCTGGCCATCGCCACGTAGCCGACCGAGAAGATAGTCAGCACGATCGCGGCGAAGGCGAAGCCGGACGGGGTGCCGACGCCGTTGCCGAAGCCGACCGAGATCGGCGTGTTGAACAGCATCGCCGAGATCGGCGCGGCGCCGGTCACGGTGAGGAAGAGCACTCCCCACAGGCCGATCGCGTGCTTGCGCAGCTTGGGGACATCTTCCCGCTGCGAGATATCAAGGCTCTCGGCGAGGCGCTCGGGCATGCTGCCTGGGCCGCCGGTGGGGCCCTCGCTCGCGGCTCCTGTTTGCTCTCGGATATCCGACATGCAGCCAGCCTCCTCGGTGGGCCAGGCCTAGTGCCCTGCGCAGGACGGCAGGGCACGATGGGGGATGTGTGGCCGCCGGTTCGCCGGGCGGCATTTCTGGTCGGACCCATCACGACGGCCAGGGGCCGATGCGGGGAGTCCGTCGTGATAGTGCGCGGTGGGTGCAGACGGTGCGCGACGAGATCGCCAGCGACCGTTGAACGGCGGCATCAGCACGCTCCTGTCGCCCGACGGACCCCGACCGTAACATGATGATTTCTGGGCTGACAAGACTTTCGGTCAGCAGAAGAGCAGCTATGTCTCCCTCTTGACTATTAGGTCGGACCGATCGATGATCTGGTCTGTTATGGTTTGCGGCGACCGCTGACGAAGGCAGGGCGATGCACGACTACGACGTCTTCAGCGTGCGGTCCAAGGCCGAGGTCCTGGAGAAGTCCCGCGAGTTCTGGAACCCGGGCAAGACCGACTTCTGGGCCGAGACCGGCGTCGACCTTGTCATCGACCGCCGGGAGAGCTACTTCATCTGGGACATGTCCGGCCTGCGGCTGATCGACGTGCACCTGAACGGCGGAACCTACAACCTCGGGCACCGCAACCCCGAGCTCGTCGAGGCCATCACCACCGGCATGCGGTCCTTCGACATCGGCAACCATCATTTCCCGTCCAGCGCCAGGGCCGCGCTTGCCGAGGCACTGATCAGGACCGCGCCGCCCAACCTGACCAAGGTGGTCTACGGCAGCGGCGGCGGCGAGGCGATCGACATCGCGCTGAAGACCGCGCGGCATGCCACCAAGCGGCGCAAGATCGTCTCGATCGTCAAGGCGTACCACGGCCACACCGGGCTGGCCGTCGCCACCGGCGACGACCGGTTCTCCCGGCTGTTCCTGTCCGACCGGCCCGATGAGTTCAGCCACGTGCCATTCAACGACCTCGGCGCGATGGAGACGGCGCTGGACGGCGGCGACGTGGCCGCAGTGATCATGGAAACGATTCCGGCCACCTACGGCTTCCCGCTGCCGGAGCCCGGCTACCTGGAGGCGGTCAAGGCGCTCTGCGAGCGGCACGGCACGCTCTACATCGCCGATGAGGTGCAGACCGGCCTGATGCGCACCGGCGAGATGTGGGCGATCACCAAGCACGGCATCGAGCCGGACATCCTGGTCACCGGCAAGGGCCTGTCCGGCGGCATGTACCCGATCGCCGCCGTGCTGGTCAGCGAGCGGTGCGCGGGCTGGCTCACCGAGGATGGCTTCGCCCACATCTCCAGCTTCGGCGGCGCCGAGCTCGGCTGCGTCGCCGCGCTGAAGACCCTGGAGATCTGCAGCCGGCCGGAAACCAGGTCGATGGTGCACTACATCGCCGACCTCGTCGGCCGCGGCCTGCGGGCCATCCAGGCCGGCTGCCCGGACTGGTTCACCGGGATCCGGCAGAACGGCGTGGTGATGGGCCTGGAGTTCGACCACCCGGAAGGGGCGAAGTACGTCATGCGGCACCTGTACCGGACCGGGGTCTGGGCGATCTTCTCGACCCTGGATCCTCGGGTGCTGCAGTACAAGCCCGGCCTGCTGATGACCCCGGAGCTGTGCGAGGAGCTGCTGGAGCGGACCGAGGCGGGGATCGGGCGGGCCCGCGCCGAGGTGCGGCGGACCCCGGCCGGGAGCCGTCGGTGACGGCGGCGCGCGCGGCTGGCGGCCATGCGGCCGGCCGGGCTGCCGCCAGCCCGGCCGCGGACCGGCTTGCTGCGGGCCGGCCAACCGCCGGAAGCCCGGCCGCCGCCAGCCCGGCCGCCGGAAGCCCGGCCGCCGGAAGCCCGGCCGCCGGAAGCCCGGCCGCGACGCACCGGGCCAGGCAGATGCTGGCCCGGGCACACTGGGCGGCCGGCGCCTTCACCGGGTACGACCGGGCGTCGGTGCTGCGGATCGCCGGGGCAGTCGCCGCCGCGGCCCACTCCCAGGCCCGCCGGTACGCCGAGTGGGCTGTCAAGGAGACCGGGTTCGGCGTGGCCGAGCACAAGGTCATCAAGAACGAGGCCTGCTCGCTCGGTGTCTTCGAGCGGTACCGGGACGAGGACTTCGTCAGCCCGCGGATCGACGCCGAGGCCAAGATCGTGTCGCTGCCGCGGCCGGCCGGGGTCGTGCTGGCGCTCACCCCATCCACCAACCCGGTCTGCAGCGTGTTCTTCAAGGTCATCCTGGCGCTGCTGACCCGCAACGCGATCGTGGTCAGCCCGCACCCGATGGCGCAGGACTGCTGCGCCGACGCGGCCAGGCTGCTGGCCGGCGCCGCTACCGAGGCCGGCGCGCCTGACGGCACGATCCAGGTAGTACAGGACGTGACCGTCCCGCTGATCGAGGCGCTGATGGCCGACCCGGTGACCAGCGTCATCGTGGCCACCGGCGGGACCGCCGTGGTGCGGGCCGCGCACCGGTCCGGCAACCCGGCCCTCGGCGTCGGCCCCGGCAACGTGCCCGTCCTCGTCGACGCCACCGCCGACCTCGCGGCGGCGGCGCGGCTGATCACCGAGAGCAAGGCGTTCGACAACGCGGTGCTCTGCACCAACGAGTCGGTCCTCATCGTCGAGGACCCGGCGGCGGCCGGGCTGCTCAGGGAAATGCAGCGCCGTCACGCCGTGCTGCTGGATGAGGCAGGCCGCGACAAGCTGCGTGACTACCTGTTCCCGGCGGGCCGGCTCAACGGCGAGGCGATCGGCAAGGACGCCGCCTGGATCGCTGCCCGGGCCGGGCTGCGGGTGCCGCCGCGGACCAAGGTGCTGCTCGCGCCGTTCGACCTGGTGCTGCCCGAGGAGAAACTCGCCAGCGAGAAGCTGTGCCCGGTGCTCGGCGTGGTCCGGGCGCAGTCGGCGGCCCAGGGGATCGAGGCGGCGCGCGCGGTCGTGCGCATCGGCGGCGCCGGCCACTCGGCGGCCGTGCACAGCCAGGATCCGCCGACCATCATCCGGTTCGCCGAGCGGGTCCCGGTGCTGCGGGTCGCGGTCAACGCCGGCAACAGCACCGGCAGCGCCGGCCTGGACACGAATCTGGCGCCGTCCATGACGCTGGGAACGGGCTTCCCCGGGCACAGCTCGATCGGCGAGAACCTGGAACCGCGGCACCTGGTCAACTGGACCCAAGTCGCCTACCACTCGGCGGCGGACGCGGTGTTCCACGATTTCGGCGGGGTCACCTCGGGCCAGCCGCCGGCCGGCCCCGTGCCGGCCTACCCGGTGGCGTCGAACCTGCCGGGCGCCGGGCTGACTGGCCCAGCCGGGAACGGCCCGGCGCTGGGCGGCGGGGCCGGCCCGGCTGCCGAGTGGTCCGCAAGCTGGCCGGCCGGGCGGCCCGATCGCGCGGCCGGCGGCGGGCAGGCTGGCAGCGCCGCGGTCCCCGACGCGATCCGCGAGCAGCTCAGGGCGCTGATCATCGAAGAGCTCCAGCAGCTCGGCAAGGGGTGATCATGGCCGAGCTGCGATCGTTCATCTTCCTTGACCAGCTGCAACCGCAGACCATGTGCTACCTGGGCAGCTGGGTACGCGGCCGGCCGCCCCGGCTGCGGATGGCCGCGCAGATCATCGAGATCGCTCCCGGCCTGGACATCGAGCCGCTGACCGACGTCGCGCTCAAGGAGGCCGAGGTGCAGGCCGGCATCCTGGTGGTGGAGCGGCAGTTCGGCTACCTGGAGCTGCACGGTACCAACGACGCCGTGCGCGCGGCGAGCAGCGCGGTGCTCGCCGCGCTCGGCGTCAGCGCCGCCAGCGCCACCCAGCCGCGGGTGCTCGCCGCCCGGATCATGACCAGGATCGACGCCCAGCACGCGTTCCTGGTAAACCGGAACAAGCTCGGCTCGATGGTGCTGCCGGGGGAGTCGCTCTTCGTGCTGGAACTGCAGCCGGCCTCCTACGCGATCCTGGCCGCCAACGAGGCGGAGAAGGCGGCCCAGATCAAGATCGTCGACTACCGGATGATCGGCGCCACCGGCCGGGTCTACCTGTCCGGGCTGGAAGACGACGTGCGGCAGGCTGCCGACGCCGTCACCGCCCTGCTCGGCGAGCCCGCATGACGTACCCCGCCGACTTGCCCGACACCGGCGAGCTCCGCCGCCTGGTGCGCGAGGTGCTCCGCGAGCTGATCCCCCTGGCGGCCGGTCCGCGGGGGCCGGGCAACGTGATGGATGTGGCATCGGGCCAGTCAGGTGTGGTTGAACGTCACATTCAGCCAATAGGAAGCGCGGGCGGCGCGGCGGGTGGCGGCACCGTGCGGGCGGTGCGGCTGACCACGGACGAGGAGCTGCACGCGTTCGTGGCCGAGGTGCTGCGGCTGGCCGATGACCCGCGGCGGCGGCAGGACCTGCTGGCGGGCCGGCTCAGGTTCACGCTCGGGAACCGGGCGCCCGGCGCCGGCCCTCCGGCGGGGGAGCCGCGCGCTGGCGTCCCGGCAGCTGTCCGCAGGATCGAGAAGGGCGCAGTGACCGAGCGGGCGGTGATCGCCGCGGCGAAGGCCGGGGACCGGCTCGTGCTCGGTCCCGGCGCGATGCTGACCCCGCTGGCGAAGGACAAGGCGCGGGCACTCGGAGTCCCCGTCGAGAAGGAGCGGTGATGCTGCAAGCAGTGGTGGTCGGGCGCGTCTGGTCCACCAAGCGGATCGACGGCCTGCCGAGCGGCGCGTTCCTGGAGGTGGAGGTGACCGGGTCCGGCGAGCGGCTGGTCGCCTTCGACGTCCTCGGCAGCGGCCAGGGCGAGCGGGTGCTTGTCGCGCAGGGCTCGGTCGCGGCCGGCTGGCTGCCGGACCGGCCCCCGGTCGACGCGCTCATCATCGGCGCGATCGACGAGCCGTCCGCGCCGCCCGCGGCTGCCCGGGGCGGGACCGGCAAGAACCGCCAGGACCGGCCGTCGAAGGCCCGTTAAATACCTAGCTGCATCCGGCGCCGCCGGTGCATGACGGAGAGGAAGAGCTGATGGCACAGAACGCGCTCGGGATGATCGAGACCAAGGGTTACGTGGCCGCGCTGGCGGCCGCCGACGCGATGGTCAAGGCCGCCAACGTCGTGATCGTCGGGCGGCAGGAGGTCGGCGACGGGCTGGTTGCCGTGATCATCAATGGCGACGTCGGCGCGGTGAAGGCGGCCACCGAGGCCGGCGCCGAGACCGCGTCCAGCGTCGGCGAGCTCGTCTCGGTGCACGTCATCCCGCGGCCGCACGCGGACCTCGGCAAGCATTTCGTGGTCGCGGAGTGAGCGCACGGCCCGGCGCTGGCGGGCGGCCACGGCGACCGCCGTCGTGACCAGCATCGAGCTGCGGGTCTACCTGCCGATCGCGAGCCTGCGGCGGCAGTTCGCCGCCTATCTCGGCACGCCCACCAGGGCCCGCGGCTACCCGCCGATGGAAGACGATCACGCCCTGATCATCGAGGTGGCACCCGGGCTGGCGATCGAGCGGGTCACCGACCTGGCGCTGCGCGCCGCGCCGTCGGCCGAGCCGGGGATCTTGTTCGTGGAACGCCAGTTCGGCGTGCTCGAGGTGCATTCCCGCGACGGCGCCGATGTCGCGAAGGCGGGCCAGGCCATCCTGGACGGCATTGGCCGCGGCGCCGCCGACCAGCTCGCGCCGCGGCTGCTGTACAGCGACGTGATCGAGGACGTGACCGACCAGCAGGCGGTGGTGATCAACCGGTCCCGGCAGGCGTCGATGCTGCTGCCCGGCCAGTCCCTGCTGGTTTGCGAGATGGCGCCGGCCCTGTTCGCCGCGGTCGCTGCCAACGAGGCGGAGCACGCCGCGCCGGAGAACACGCTGGTCGACGTGACCATGATCGGCGCGTCCGGGCGGGTGTACATCGCGGGCAGCAGCGCGGGCGTCGGCCGGGCCAGGGACGAGATCGAGCGGCTGCTCGGCAGCATCGAGGGACGCCGTCCGTGAGCGGCCGGGGACCCGGTTCGGAGGCAGCCGGCCCGGAGGCAGCCGGCCCGGAGGCAGCCGGCCAGGCCGCGGCGGCCGCCGCCCAGTCGCCCGAGCAGATCCTGCTCGGCTACGACCCGTTCGCCCGGGCCGCGCTGCGCCCGTTCGGTTTCTCCGCCGGCGCCGGGCTCACGCTGCTCAGCCTCTCGGAGAACGCGACCTACCGCGTGGATGACCCGGCCGACGGCCGGGCTGCCGTGCTGCGGGTACACCGGACCGGCTACCACCAGCCGGGCGCGGTCGCCTCCGAGCTCGCCTGGCTGCAGGCGCTGCGGCGGGACGAGGGACTGGCCACCCCGGCCGTGTTCCGGGCGCCGGACGGGCGCGAGGTGGTGGACATCGAGATCGGGCCGGTCACCCGCCAGACGGTGCTGTTCGAGTGGCTGCCGGGAACCGAGCCGCCCGAGGACCAGCTGGCCGAGAAGTTCGAGCTGCTCGGCGAGATCTGCGCGCGGATGCACCGGCATTCCCGCGGCTGGGCGAGGCCGGCTTCGTTCGTCAGGTTCTCCTGGGACTTCGACTGCTGTGTCGGCGAGACGCCCCGCTGGGGCCGCTGGCAGGACGGCATCGGGGTCGGCACGGAGGAGCTGCGGACCCTCGGGCGGGCGGCCGACCTGATCGCCAGGCGGCTGCGCAGGTTCGGCACCGGGCCGGATCGGTTCGGCCTGATCCACGCCGACATGCGGCTGGCGAACCTGCTGGTCAGCGGGCCCGACATTCAGGTCATCGATTTCGACGACTGCGGGTTCGGCTGGTTCCTCTTCGACATCGGCGCCTCGCTGAGCTTCATCGAGCACGACCCGCGGGTGCCCGCCCTCTGCGACGCCTGGCTGCGCGGCTACCGTAGCGTGCTGCCGCTGCCGGCCGAGGACGCGGCCGAGATCCCGACCTTCGTGCTGCTGCGGCGGCTGCAGCTCGTCGCGTGGGTCGGCTCGCACCGGTTCGCCGACGCGGCCCGCGAGCTTGGCGCGGAGTTCACCAAGGGCGCGTGCGAGCTGGCCGAGCGGTACTTGCTCACGACCACGTAGGCGCTGACAGCAGGGCGTCGTCGATCGCTCGAGTGGAGGAGGCTGGATGTTCACGTCAATCAGCGGCCGGTCGGTTCTGGTGACCGGCGGCACCAAGGGCATCGGCAAGGGGCTGGCGGCCGGCTTCGCGGCCGAGGGCGCCCGGGTTGTCATCACCGGCCGGGACGAGGAGCTCGGCAAGCGGACGGCGGCCGAGCTCACCGCGGCCGGCGGGACGGTGTGGTACGCGGCGGGCGATGTCAGTGACCCCGCGAGCTGCGCCGCCGCGGTCGCTGCCGCCCGCGAGCGGCACGGCGGGCTCGACGTGCTGTGCTGCAACGCCGGCGTCTTCCCGGCCGCGCCGCTGGGCGAGATGACCGCGGCGCAGCTCGATGAGGTGCTGTCGGTCAACCTGAAGGGCACCATCTTCGCGGTGCAGGCAGCGCTGCCTTCGCTGCAGGAATCGGGTCACGGCCGGGTCATCGTCACGTCGTCGATCACCGGCCCCGTCACCGGGTTCGTCGGCTGGACGGCCTACGGTGCGAGCAAGGCGGGCCAGCTCGGTTTCATCCGGTCCGCGGCACTCGAATTCGCCCCCAGCGGCATCACGATCAACGCGATCCTGCCCGGGAACATCGCCACCGAGGGCCTGGACGGCATGGGCCCGGACTACCTGCGGTCGATGGAGGCCGCGATCCCGATGCGGCATCTGGGCAGTGTTGCCGACATCGCCAACGCGGCGCTGTTCTTCGCCAGTGATGAGGCGGCCTACATCACCGGGCAGACCCTGGTGATCGACGGCGGCCAGATCATCCCGGAGTCCCTGGAGGCCATGGGGTGACGGAACTCCCTGCCGGCGGCCTGGCTGGGCACCCGTTGCGCGGCGGGCCGGAGGGGGCGCGCGGCGGGCCGGGCAGGACCCATCGCGGCCGGGACCGGCGGCTGGTCGAGGACGCCAGGCTGCGGCTGCTCGACCTGATCTCGTCGGGCGCGCTGCAGCCGGGTGACCGGCTGGGCACCGAGCGGGAGCTTGCCGCCAGGCTCTCGGTCAGCCGCTCCACCTTGCGCCAGGTGCTGGCCGTGCTCGCCCAGGCAGGCACCGTCCGGCGGGTGCCGGGCCGGGCCGGCGGGACGTTCGTCGCGCACACCAAGGTGGACCGCGATCTTTCGGTGATCGTGGGCCTGCCCGAGTACCTGCGCCGGCAGGGCTTCGTGGCCGGCACCCAGGTGCTCTCCGCCACGATCACCGGGGCGACCGAGTTCACCGCCGCCCAGCTCGCGGTGCCGGCCGGCAGCCTGGTGCTCGACATCGTCCGGATCCGGCTCGCGGACGGGATCCCGATCTCGCTGGAGCGCGTCCAGCTGCCGGCCGAGATCTTCCCCGGGCTGCTCGAGCTGCCATTGGGCGGCTCCATCTACGAGCTGCTCGATGAGCAGTACGGGTTCCGGCCCGAGGATGTTGTCGAGCACCTGGAGGTGGTCGACGCCAGCGCCGAGGAGGCGAGCCTGCTCGGGATCAGCGCCGGCACGCCGCTGCTGGCCATTACCCGGACGTCGAGCACGGCCGACGGCACGCCGTTCGAGTTCTCCCAGGACCTGTTCCGGGCGGACCGCACCCGGGTCACGTTCCGGACCAAGGCCGACCGGGCGCAGATCGTCCGGCGCGCGGCCAGCGAGCGGGTCGCCGACCTGCGCCCGCCGCCCGCCCCCGAGCCATGACCTTTGACGTCCGCCTGCAGCGCAGCGCCGCAGGCCCCCGCTGACCGCCGGGGCAGCCGCCAGGCCGATGGATGTGCACTTCGATAGTCGCCCGCGCCTACCGATGTGCACATTCATCGTGCTCGTGTCTGGGCGGCCGGGGGCATGGGTCAGCTGCCGCCATCCGGCTGGCCGAGGACCGGCAGCGGGCGCGGCGGCACTGGTGCCGAGTGCACGATCGACGTGGTCGTCCGCCCGTGCGGGGTGAACCGGTCCAGGATCGGCTCCAGGTCGTCGATGGTCCGCAGGTAGAGCTTCATGAAGTAGCAATCCTCGCCGGTGATCCGGTAGCACTCGGTGATCTCAGGGACCTCGCGGGCGAGCCGCGGGATCACCTGGATGTCCCGGCTGCCAGGGCTGACCCGGACGATGGCGCAGATCGAGTAGCCGAGCGCGCGCGGATCCACCTCGGCGCGGTAGGACAGGACGCCGTCCTCCTCCAGCCGCCGCATCCGGTCGGCGACCGCTGGCGCCGACAGTCCCACCCGGCGCCCGAGTTCGGCGATCTTGAGCCTGGCGTCGGACTGAAGCTCCGCGATGAGGCGGCGGTCAGTCGAATCAAGCGGTTCGAAGGCATGTCGGCTCAGAACAATTCGTTCCAAAGGATTTTTCATCTAATATCCAAAGTTTGGCCATTCAAGCTCGGGGTTTAGCTTCATATCCTATAAGCGTGAATTACCCGGATCAGCTGACAACGACACTCGAACGCCAGGCGGCGCCGGCCAGGCCAGGGCTGCTTGACCGCCTCCCGCCGTCGTCGTTCTTCCTGGTCAGCGCGGTCTTCCACTATCTCGGGCCGTCGTTCGCCGTACTGCTGTTCACGCGGGTCAGCGTGCTTGGCGTGGCCTGGCTGCGGATCGTCGCAGCAGCTGTCGCCTTCGCGGCCTGGCGGCGGCCGTGGCGCGCGGCGCTGCGGCTCGACCGAGCCGGGCGGTGGGTTCTCGTGCAGCTCGGCGGCGTGCTCGCCGCGATGAACGCGCTGTTCTACCTGGCGGTCGGCCGGCTGCCGCTGTCCACCGTGGGGGCCGTCGAGTTCCTCGGTACCGTGCTGCTCGCCGCGCTGGGGGCGCGGACCGCGCGCAACGCGGCGGCCCTCGCGCTCACCGTGGCCGGCGTCGCCGCGATCGCCGACATCCGGCTGGCCGGGCAGCCGCTCGGGTTCGCGTTCGCGTTCGGCAACTGCGCGCTCTTCATGCTGTACGTGATCCTCGGGCACAAGATCGCTAACAGGGGCCACCGCGCGGGGCCGGACCGCGCCGCGGGCTCCGGCCGCACCGCGATGAGCGGGATCGACCAGCTGGGCGCGGCCATGCTGGTTGCTGCTGTGGCCATCACACCGGCCGGGCTGGGCGGCGCCGTGCGGGCGATGTCCAGCCCGCTGCTGCTGCTGGCCGGCCTCGGCGTCGGGGTGTGCTCGTCGGTCATCCCGTACGTGACGGACCAGCTGGCGATGGCGAGGCTGCCGCGTGCCACGTTCGCCCTGATGCTGGCGCTGCTGCCGGTGTTCGCGACGCTGACCGGCGCCGTCATCCTCGGCCAGGTCCCGACGGTGCAGGACGCGGCCGGCATCGGGCTCGTGATGGCCGGGCTGGCAGTGCACCGGGGCCCGGCCGAGCCCGGTACGGCCGGAATCCCGCCGGGCGAGTGACGAATCCGAACCTGACCGAAGGAACGAAAGGAGAAACCGTGGAGTACGTGCGGCTCGGCTCGTCGGGCCTGAAGGTGTCGCGGATCGGCCTGGGAATGATGAGCTACGGGGACACCGTGGAACGGGCCTGGCACCTGGAGGAGGAGGACGCCGCGCCGATCGTCGCGCAGGCGGCCGAGGCCGGGGTCACCTTCTTCGACACCGCCGACGTGTATTCCGGCGGGATGACCGAGGAGATCACCGGGCGCCTGCTCGGCAAGATCTTTGCCCGCCGGGACGACTACGTGCTGGCCACCAAGGTGTGCCTGCCGACCGGGCCGGGGCCGAACGACCGCGGGCTGTCCCGCAAGCACGTGCTGGCCAGCATCGACGCCTCACTGCGGCGGCTGGACACCGACTACGTCGACCTCTACCAGATACACCGCTGGGACGGCGAGACACCGGTCGAGGAAACCATGGCCGCGCTGCACGAAGTGGTGCAGGCAGGGAAGGCGCGCTACCTCGGCGCGTCCAGCATGTACGCCTGGCAGTTCGCGAAGGCGCAGCACACCGCGCAGGCGGCCGGCTGGACCAGGTTCGCCTCGATGCAGAACCACTACAACCTGGTGTACCGGGAGGAAGAACGGGAAATGATCCCGCTCTGCCTCGACCAGGGGGTCGGGGTCATCCCGTACAGCCCGCTCGCGCGGGGGCTGCTCGGCGGAGGCAGGCAGCGCTCGGGCGGGGCCGGAGGGCACGGCCGACCGGGCAGGCCGGGCGGGGCGGGACACGATACGGCGACTACCCGGGCCGGCAGCGACCCGCTGGCCGACGAGATGTACTCCGACGCGGATTTCGACGTCGTGGACGTGGTCTGCGCGGTGGCCGCCGAGCAGGGCCTGTCGCCGGCCCAGGTGGCGCTGGCCTGGCTGCTCGGCAAGCCCGGCGTCGTTGCCCCGATCATCGGCGCGACCAGGCCACGGCACCTGGCCGAGGCGGTCGCCGCGGCCGGCCTGACGCTGGCCGAGTCCGCGATTGCCCGGCTTGAGCAGCCTTACCGGCCGCACCGGGTACTCGGCCACGGATCATGACCTCGGTCACCGCCAGGGCGCGCCGCAGGCGGACATGACCGCCCGGCAAGCCGGAGCCGGCCTGAGCCCCCGCACAGGGCCCAGGCCGGCTCCGGCACTGGCTGCCGTAGAGCTGCTAGAACCGCACCAGCGTGGCCACGGTTGCGACCTTCATCCCCGGGGTGAACACCGATGTGCTGAGCGCAGCGTCCAGCGCGTTCGCTGCCGCCGTCGTGAGCCGCGCGTTGATGTGCCTGACCCTGACGCTGTGCGACCTGACCCGGAAGGTCGCGTGAGCGAAGCCGAGCCTCAACAGCGTCACGCGCACGCCCAGGCTGCTGACGATCGCGGTCAGCCGCTTGTGCGTCAGGCTGATGGTGAAGCGGCTCACCTTGACCGAGTTCCCGTTCGACGTGTTGACGAACAGGATACCGCCCCGGTGCTTGATGGTGCCGGTGAGCCGGGCCGGGTTTACCCGCCCGCCGGTCACCGGGAACGAGAACTTAAGCCGCGCTCCGCTGAGCAGCGACTCGGTGCCCGGCGCGGTCGCGATCGGCGCGATCCCGGCGCCGAGTAGCGCACTGGCAAGGCCGGGCACGGTGGTCAGCGACGTCGTTCCGCTGCGCAGGTGCACGCTCGCGGCATGGGTTGCCGCCGGGTGCGACGCCGAGGCGGATGCCATGTCGGCCGCCGGGGCCAGCAACAGGCCCGCAGTGGTCGTGATGGCCGCTATCCGCAGAAGCACACGCATCTGAACTCCCTTCCTGGCCGCGCCGGCGCGCAGCCCCTTTTGCCTACATACGGCAGGAAACGTACGCATGGATGCAGTGGTTCGACCGGATGATTTCAGCGCGCGGCGCTGTCGGCCCCGAGCCTGGCCCGCAGCCGCAGCAGGCTGCGCCGGATATGGCTCTTCACCGTGCCGAGCGGCAGCCGCAGCCGCCCGGCGATCTGCTCGTGGGTCAGGTCGGTGTAGAACGCGAGCAGCATGATGACCCGCTGCGGGTCACCGAGCCTGCTCAGCTCGTCAGCCAGCACGATGCGGTCGACGACCTGATCAGCGGGCAGTGCAAGCTGCGCCCGCGGCGGCTGGCGGCCGGCCGCCAGCCGCAGCGCGCCCGATTCGCGCTGCCGGACGCGGAGCACGTCGGTGACCTTGTTACGGGCGATGGCGATCAGCCAGCTGGGCAGGCTGCCCCGGTCCGGGTCGAACGTGTCCTGCCTGCGCCACGCGGCCACGAACACCTGCTGGGTGAGGTCTTCGGCGTCCGGCCAGTCGCCGAGCGAGCGCAGCGCGACTGTATAGACGAGCGCCGCGTACTGCTCGTAGACCGTAGAAAGTGCGTCGGGACGGCCCCTACGGAAGGCGGCCGCCACATCCCCGTCCGACAAGCGGTCCACCGGCCGAGGGTAGCGCACCCGAGCTCGGCGACGGTTGCCTGCGGCTTCGCGCATCAGGCCGTCGCTTGCCGTTTAGCCCGGGCCTATCCGGTGACATGGGGGAATGGCGCCCAACGGAAGGATCTCGTGATGATGGTCATCCTGCTCGTTCTTCTTCTCGCCGTCATCCTGGCGGGCCTCGGCTTCGCTGTTCACCTGCTGTGGTGGATCGCGCTGATCGTTCTCGCGATCTGGCTGGTCGGCTTCCTCTTCCGCTCCGCCGAGACGGCTGGCAGCGGCCGCCGCCGCTGGTATCGCTGGTAGCGGCGCAACCCAGACATGGCACCCGGGTGATCGCGGGTGCCGGGACAGCTGCCTGCCGGCCCGGCGCAGTCAGGGCCCGCCGGCCGGCAGGCAGCCTGGTCGCCGCTGCCCGGGCAGCGCGGACGCAGCCTGCCCGGGCAGCGGACCTACCGCAGACCGGGGAGAGGCAGGGAAAGACGATGTCGGCAGCGAGGCGCCGGCGCCGGGGTCCAGATCCCGGTGGCTCCGGCCCGCCGCGGGCGATCCATGGCATCGACCGGCTTGTCAGGAACGTGCGAGCAGGCCGGTTCGAGCGCAGCCTGTCCGCGCTGACCGCGGCGGGCGCGCTGGTGACCGCCACGGAGATCTATTTCGAGCACGACAGCGCCAGCTTCGGCAACAAGATGATGTGGCTGCCGGTCGCGCTGGGCCCGGTAGCCGCCGCGGCCGGCCTGGCCGGGTTCTTCAGCCAGACAATGGCCAAGACCGCGCTGCCCGTTGCCTCGGCAATGATTGTCGCCAATGGGGTGCAGGGAACGTACCTGCACGCGCGCGGCATCGCGCAGAAGCCGGGCGGCTGGGCCAACGCCAGGTACAACATGGAGATGGGCCCGCCGCTGCTCGCCCCGCTGCTGGTGACGATGGTCGGCGGCATGGGGTTGCTCGCCGCGGTGCTGCGGCGCGAGCAGTGACCGGCGCCCGCGGCGGCAGCGGGGAGCGGTTTCCCGGATTCGACGTCGTGGCACAGGCTGGCCGGTGGGATCCCGTTACCGCCGATGCCGTGCTCGCCCGGCTGGGTCGCCGTGCCGAGCCGCGCTTCTTCACTCCGGCCGAGCAGGCGGCCGCCGCCGCGCTGCTTGACCAGCTACTCGGTCAGCAGGACGGGCCCGAGGTGCCGCTGCTGCACATGGTCGATGCCCGGCTGGCTGCCCGCGAGACCGACGGGTGGCGGTATGCGGACATGCCCGAGGACGGTCAGGCGTGGCGGGACTCGCTGTCGTACCTGGATGACGATGCACACGAGCAGTTCGGGTCCGGTTTCGCTGCCTGCGCGCCCAAGGCGCAGACGGCGCTCATCCAGGCCGTGCAGGACCTCGGATCCGGTGCCTGGCACGGCCTGACGGCCAGCCACGTCTGGAGCCTGTGGACCCGGTATGCGTGCACTGCGTTCTACTCGCACCCGCTGGCGTGGAACGAGATCGGATTTCCCGGGCCTGCCTATCCGCGCGGCTATAAGAACCCCGGTGTCGACGCGCTGGAACCCTTCGAGGTACGCGACGCGCTGCCGGGGCTTGACCCGGTTCGGCAGGGCGCCTGATGCGGGGCGTCCGGGCGCGGAACGAGTCAGCGTGGCTGCTGCCCAATGACGGTACCCGCGCGAACCACCGGCTCCGCCGCGACATGCGGCAGTTCGCGGACGCGGACGAGGTCGACCTGGTCGTGATCGGCTGCGGCGCAGGCGGGGCGACCCTGCTCCAGCGCCTGGCTAGGGCGGGCTGGCGGGTGGTGGCGCTGGAGGCAGGGCCATTCTGGGACCCGGATGCCGACTGGGTCAGCGACGAGGCTGGCTCGCGCCGCCTGTACTGGACCGAGCCGCGGGTCATCGCCGGCGAGGATCCGGTGCCGATGGGATCGAACAACTCGGGCCGGGGCGTCGGCGGCTCGATGGTGCACTACGCCGGCTATACGCCGCGGTTCCATCCGAGCGATTTCGAGACCATGACCGCCGACGGGGTCGGCGCGGACTGGCCTATCTCGTACCGTGACCTGCGCCCGTACTACGCGGACATCGAGCAGGAACTGCCGGTCGCCGGGGAATACTGGCCGTGGGGCGACCCGCATGGCTACCCGCACCGGCCGCATCCGGTTGGCGGCAACGGCGAACTGTTCCTGCGCGGTGCCCGGCGGCTGGGGATCACCGCGAAGGTCGGCCCGGTCGCGATCGCCAACGGGCGCTTCGGCAACCGGCCGCACTGCATCTACCGCGGGTTCTGCCTGCAGGGCTGCAAGGTCAACGCGAAGGCATCCCCGCTGATTACCCATGTTCCCGATGCCCTGGCGCACGGCGCCGAGATCCGCCCGGACGCCATGGTCACGCGAATCGAGGCGGACGAGCGGACCGGCCTGGCCACTGGCGTGCACTACGTGCGCGGCGGCGCCTGCCGCTTCCAGCGGGCCAGGATGGTCGCCGTCGCGGGATACTCGATCGAGACACCCAGGCTGCTGCTCAACTCGGCCTCGAAGCGCTTTCCCGACGGGCTGTGCAACGACTTCGATCAGGTCGGGCGGTACCTGATGGTGCAGGGAGCGCCGCAGACGGCCGGGCGCTTCGACGCCGAGGTGCGGATGTACAAGGCGCCGCCGCCGGAAGTCAGCACCGAGCAGTTCTACGAGACCGACCCGGCCAAGCCGTACCAGCGCGGCTTCTCCGTGCAGACCGTCTCGCCGCTGCCGATCACCTGGGCCGAGCACGTCGCCGCGCAGGGCCACTGGGGGCGGGCGCTCCGCGAGTACATGTCGGACTACGTGCACTGGTCGTGCCTGGGGGCGCTGTGCGAGCTGCTGCCCCGGCCGGGGAACCGGGTGACGCTCGCCGACGAGGCCGATCAGCGGGGCATGCCGGTCGCCAGGTTCTGCTACTCCCGGTGCGACAACGACAAGCGGCTGATGCGCGCGGCCACGGAGGTCATGGAGGACATCCTGCGCGCTGCCGGCGCGGACGAGGTGATCACGATTGACCGCTACGCGCACCTCGTCGGCGGTGCCCGGATGTCCGCGGACGCCCGGCATGGCGTTGTCGATGGCGACTGCCGCAGCTTCGCCGTGCCCAACCTCTACATAACCGACGGGAGCGTGCTGCCAACTCAGGGCAGCGCCAACCCGGCACTGACGATCATGGCGATCGCGGCCCACGCGGCGGACCGGCTGATCGCCGGCGCCCGTAGCGGCCCGGGCTGATCCGGGCTGACCGGGTGCAGGGCCAGCCCCGGTACGCCGGTCAGGAAGCCCGCTTCCGGCGGGCCTTGCGCAGGAGCTTCCTGGTGTCCCGCATCTCAACAAACGGTTCCTGGTCGGCCGGAGCGCCGCCCGCTATCGCCCGGCCGCGCTCAAGCTCGGCGTTGAATTCGGCGCCGATCAGCACGGCAATGTTGGAGATCCACAGCCAGACGAAGAAGACGATGACAGCGGCCAGAGTGCCGTAGACCTTGTTGTAGTGTCCGAAGTTCGCCGCATAGAGGGTAAACAGGGCGGAAGCGATCAGCCATATGATCACCGCCACCAGTCCGCCGGGGCTGACCCAGCGGAATCCTTGTTTCGCGTTGGGGCTGGCCCAGTAGAGCAGCGCGAGCATCAGGCTGACCAGGATGAGCAGGACCGGCCATTTGGCAATGTCCCAGACGGTGACAGCCGTCGAGCCGATGCCGAGCACTTGCCCGACCCGGCTGGCCAGCCCGCCGGTGAGGACCACGATCAGGGCGGACGCCACCAGCAGCACCATCAGCACGAGCGTGACGCCGACCCGGACCGGAAGTGTCTTCCAGACGGGCCTGCCCTCGGGCACGTCGTAGATGGCGTTCGAGGCTCTCATGAACGCCGCGGTGTAACTGGACGCCGACCAGAGCGCTGCCGCCAGCCCGAGGATGGCCAGCAGGCTCGCGGTGGCGTGGGCGCCCTGTAGGTGATTCGCGGCATTGATCATTGTGTCATGGACCTGGCTGGGCACCGCCGCGGCGAGATTGTTGATGAGCGGCTGGGTTACCCGCTTGCCGAGCAGGCCGAGCAGGGACACCAGGAACAGCAGCCCGGGGAAGATCGCGAGCACGCTGTAATAGGTGAGCGCGGCGGCCCGGTCGGTCAGCGCGTCTTCCTGGAATTCCGTCACGCAGCGCCTGGCCGCAGCCAGCCAGGATCCGCCGCTGAGCTGAGTCGGCGTCTTGGGCGTGCTGACCTGGCCAGCACCTGCCCGGCCGGGCTGGCCGGTCCCGGTCGCGCTGGGCTCGTCCGTTGCTTTGCTGCCGCGCTCGCTGCCACGCGCTGCCGCCTTGTCACTCGTCACGGGCGGTTCGCCGGGACGTTCCGCTTCGCTTCCCGTGTGCTGCCGCGCCTGCCCAACATTCTTGATCAACTCCTGTTCTCGCCGCGGCTGAGCCTTACCGTCGCCGCCGCGCGATGAGCCAGCCGGCCAGCACGGCGCCGGCTGCCGTTATTGCGGCCAGCACCTTGCGCTGCTGGACCCGGCTGGCCGCCTGCCTGGCGGCCCGGCGGACTGGTTCCGGCGCGGCGGCACCGGCGGAGCCGATACGGGACGCCGCCTGCTTCGCGGCCCGGCGGACTGGTTCCGGCGCGGTGGCCCCGGCGGAGCCGATACGGGACGCCGCCTGCTTCGCGGCCCGGCGGACTGGCTCCGGCGCGGTGGCCCCGGCGGATCCGAGCCGCGCCGCTCCCTGCTCCTTCAGCTGGCCGGCCGTTTCCTTCACCTGGCTAGCCTTGCCGGCAATACGCCCGGCCACCTCGGCCGCCTTCTGCCGCGCCCTGGCCGTCACGTCGGCCTTGGCAGCCAGCGCCTCGGCCGTCTCGCCGAGTTCCTCCCGGGTCTGCCCGATCTCGTCGGTCAGCTCCTGGATGCCGTCGGTCGGCGCGGCGCTCGGAGCTGCGCCCGTGCGTTGCTCTTCGGTCATCGGTGTGCCCTCTCCTTGATTTCCTCCACGTCGGCCTTGACGCTGGCGGTGGCCTGCTCAGGAACCGGCGGCGTGGCACGGCCCAGCTGCGCCTTGCCGATGACGGCAGCGGCCGCCGCGGCGAGGAGCAGGCCTGCCCCGATGATCAGGGCAGCCAGCCACGCGGTGACTGCCGTGGCGAGCCCGATGATCGCGGCCGCCAGCAGGCAGCCAAGCCCGTACAGCGCGAGCAGGCCGCCGCCGCCGAAGATGCCGATGCCGAGCCCGGCCCGCTTGCCCTTGCGGGTCATCTCGAGCTGCGCCAGCCGCAGCTCGTCACGGGCCAGCTTAGTCACTTGCTCGGACAGCTGCCTGACGAGTTCCGCGGTTGAGCTGTCCGGTGCGCCGCCCGGCCGGGTCGCGGTGGTGTCTTCCATGGATGTCCCTTCTTCGGAAACGCGCAGTACCCGGCTACGGCGCGACCTAACGCCGGCCGGGCATCGCGTTGCCGCCGGGCAGGCGGCCCGGCCGGCGCGGGATGAGAGGGCGGCGGCCAGCGCTACTCCGCAGGGCGCGCGGAAGGCGGACCGCCGACCCGGGTGACGATCTCGGCGGCGAGGTCGCGCAGCTTCATGTTGCGGTTGTTCGACGCCCGCCCCAGCGCCGCGAACGCCGCCGCGGCGTTGCAGCGTGACTCGGCCATGATGATCCCGATCGCCTGGTCGATGACCGCCCGCGATAGCAGCGCCTGCTCGAGCTGAGCCGCCAGCCCGCGGGCCTCCGAGTAGCGCCGCGCGACGACGATGGCAGCTGCGGCCGGCGCCGTGAATAGGGACATCAGCCGCTCGTCCAGCTGATCGAAGCCGTCGGCGTCCCGGCTGGACAGGTTCAGCGCGCCGAGCGGGCGCCCGGCCCAGCCGAGCCCGGTCGAAAGGTAGCTCCGCAGGCCCATCTCCTTCGCCAGGCGGGTGAAATCCGGCCACCGCTGCTCCGCCTCCGCCAGGTTCCAGCGGTTGACCTGCTGGTGCCTGGCGGCGTCCAGGCACGGGCCGTCATGTAGCTCATACTGGCGGCGATCCATCTGATAGGTCTCTTCGCCGGTAGCCGCGATCGTGCCCGGCACTCCCTTCTCGTCGAGCACGGTGACGCTCGCCGCATGGCAGCCGGGCACCAGCCGGAGTACGAGCGCCAGGATGCTCTGCAGGGTCTCCGGCACCGACTCATCTTCCGCCAGCGCCCTGGTCAGCTCGGTGAAGACCGCGACAGCGTCGGAGTACCGGTCGTCCTGCGATGCGGAAGGCTCGTCTGCTGCCACTGTCATCGTCCCCCTGAAGTGCTGGCTGGCTGGGCCTCCCGGGCTGGCTGAGCCTCCCGGCTTGGCGTGCTCCGGCCGTGGCACCGCCATGACCGGATCGGCCTCATGTGCCCGCCACGGCGGCGCCAAACGCTTACCGGGGACGGGCTGGCCACCGACCATCCGTTCATCGCGGGTCAGGTACCTGCCATCACGTCTCGGCCAGCATGCTGGTGCGCAGCCGGGCGAGCGTGGCGGCCATCAGCCGGGAGACCTGCATCTGCGATACCCCGAGCTCGGCCGCAATCTCGGCCTGGGTCTGGTTGCCGAAGAAGCGCAGCAGGAGCAGCCGCAGTTCCCGCGGCGGCAGCGCGTTGAGCAGCGGGTGCAGCGACTCGCGATCGTCGACGGCGTCCAGCGCGTCGTCCGGTGCGCCGAGCGTGTCGGCCAGCGCGCGCTCATCGGCCCCGTCCGGGGCATTCAGGGACAGGGCGCTGTACGCGGTTGCTGCCCCCAGCAGGTCAGCGAGGCCGTTGGCGGACAGCCGCAGCTCGGCGGCGAGCTCTTCCGCCGTCGGCGGCCTGTGCAGCCGCTGCGAGAGCGCGGCGACGGCCTGGCTGAGCTCGGCGCGCCTCTCCTGCACCTTGCGCGGCACCCGCACTGCCCAGGTCAGGTCGCGGAAATGCCGTTTCACCTCGCCGTTCATCATGGGACGCGCATAGGCAAGAAAGTCATGCCCGCGCAGCGGATCGTAGCCGTTGATGGCCTTGACCAGCCCGACGAGCGCGGCCTGTTCCAGGTCCTCGACTGGCTCGCCGCGGCCCGCGTAGTGGCGGGCGATCCGCCGCGCCAGCCACATGTGCTGCGCCACGATTCGCGCTCGCAGGTCCTGGTAGCGGGGATCATCGGGCGGCATATCCCGGAGCAGGGCGAGCAGCAGCTCGGTCTCGCCGTGTCCGGAGCCGCCGTGCGGCGGGACGTCGGCCTGCGGCTGCGCGCCGGCCTGCAGCGAGGCGGCGGGCTGGGGGGGAGGCTCGGCCGGCTGCCGCGTCGCGGCGGCTCGGCTGGGATCCGGGGCTGGCGGCAGGTTGACAGCGGGCACTGGTCGTTCCTCTCTGACCAGCGGAAGCACCGGGTCGCGTGGGCGGGATACGGCTGGCCTGCTCCGCCGTCCGGGGTGGACGGCCGCAGCCAGCCTGCATCGTTCCCGCCGAAGGCCCACTGCTGGACCCCGGTGCAGTGCACAGCGTAGACGCCGCCGGGCTCGATGCAAAATGCCCGGCATCCCGGACGGCCGCGAGCCGGTGAGATCAGGTTCCTGACCCGGCGTTTGAGGCCTGCCTGCCCAGGTAACAGGAATGGAGCACTACCTGGCGGCGGCTCTGCCGCCGGCTGGCCGAGTGACGACGAGTGCAGTGACAGCGAGGGGGAGAGCGCGCCGAGATGGGCACCAGCTTCCTGACCGATGTGCCGGGCCCGGATCCTGGCGCGCGGCACCCGCGTCCGAGCCAGCAGGGCCCAGGGCCAGCCATCCATGGCCTTGATGCGGCGGTGTATGTGGTTCCGACCGATGCCCCTGAGGCCGACGGCACGCTCGCCTGGGACGAGACGATCATGGTCCTGGTGACGGCGCGGGCGGGAGACGCACAAGGGATCGGCTGGAGCTACACCGCGGCGGCGGCACAGTCCGTGGTGACGGACGTCCTGGCCGGAGCCGTCGTCGGGCGAAGCGCCCTGGATGTGGCCGGCGCGGCCGAGGCCATGGCCCGGGCGGTCCGCAACATCGGGCGGGCCGGCATCGCCGCCATGGCGATCTCCGCGGTGGATATCGCGCTGTGGGATCTTAAGGCCCGGCTGCTGGGCTGCCCGGTCACTGGCCTGCTCGGCCGGGTGCGGGCGGACGTGCCCATCTACGGCAGCGGGGGCTTCACCAGCTACGACGACGAGCAGACACGCCGGCAGCTGGCCGGCTGGGCGGAGCGGGACGGCATTCCGCGAGTCAAGATCAAGATCGGCGAGGCATGCGGCGGCAACGAGCGCAGGGACATCGAGCGCGTCGCGCTCGCCCGCGAGGTGATCGGACCGGGCACGGAGCTCTTCGTCGATGCCAACGGCGCCTATGGCACCGGGCAGGCGGTACGGGTCGCCGCGATGATGGCGGACTACGACGTCGTCTGGTTCGAGGAGCCCGTGTCCTCAGACGACCTGGCGGGCCTGGCCGCCGTCCGCCGTCAGGTAAAGCCCGATGTCGCGGCCGGCGAGTACAGCTGGTCGCTAGCCAGCTCGGCCCGCCTCATCGACTCCGGCGCGGTTGACTGCCTGCAGCTGGACCTGACCCGGTGCGGCGGGATCACCGAATTCCTGTGCGGAGCCGCGCTGGCAGCTGCGCACTGCACTCAGGTGTCGGCGCACTGCGCGCCGAACCTGCACGCGCAGGTAGCGGCCGCGATCCCGAATCTCCGTCACGTGGAGTACTTCCACGACCATCAGCGGATCGAGCGGATGTTCTTCGAAGGCGCGCTCGATCCGCGCGGCGGAATGCTGACTCCCGACCAGGACCGGCCCGGTCTTGGCATGGAACTTCGGACAGCGGATGCCGAGCGATACCGGCGCGGCTGACCGGAGGGCTGGCCGGGGAGCCACCGACGCTGCGCCCGCCGGCGGCGGCGGCCGCGACGAGTCCAGGGCCGGGCGCGACGAGTCCAGGGCCGGGCGCGACGAGTCCACGGCCGGGCGCGACGAGTCCACTGCCGAGCGCGACGACCGCAACCTGGCCGAGTTGCTGCAGGAACTCCGGGTCGCTGGCCTCGGCGTCCAGGTGCTCTTCGGCTTCCTGCTCTCGCTCCCGTTCACGAACCGGTTCACGACGCTCAGCCATGCCCAGCGCCAGCTGTACATCGGCTGCCTGATGCTGGCGGCGCTGGCCACCGCGCTGCTGCTCGGGCCGGTCGCCTATCATCGCCTGGTCTTCCGGCAGCATCAGAAAGAGCGCCTCGTCCAGGCGGCCAACGCGATGGCCATCGGCGGGCTGGCCACCGTGGGGCTTGCCGTCTCCGCAGCGGTGCTGCTCGTAACCGGCTACGTCGACCGCGGCGTCCCGGCGATCCTGCTCACCGTCGTCACGGTGGCCCTCTTCGGCGGCCTCTGGTTCGTGCTGCCGCTCGCGCACCGCCGCCAGCCAGACGAGTAAGGCCCCCGGCGGCGGCTGGGCCGCGGCCCATGCATAAGCGGCGGGGTGCCGGGTACCGGCAGCTGGCCGGAACCATATCAGGGACGAGATACCGGAGGCGGACAGCGTGGCTCAGATGGCAAGCGGGAACCGGGGTGAGGTTCCTCCGCACCCCCTACGTGACTACGCGCTGCTTGCCGACGGGGAGCGCGGTGCCATCCTCGGTCCCCAGGGCGAGATCGTCTGGATGTGCGCACCGCGATGGCAAAGCGATGCCGTGTTCGGGAGCCTCATCGGAGGCGCGGGCAGCTACGGGGTTACCCCGGCGGGCCGCTACGTCTGGGGCGGCTACTACGAGCAGGGCACGCTGATCTGGCGCAGCCGCTGGGTCACCGACCGGGGCGTGACCGAATGCCGCGAGGCGCTGGCGATGCCCGGCGACCCGCATCACGTCGTGCTGCTCCGCAGCATCCTGCCCGGCGCCGCGGCCGCCCGGCTCCGGGTCAGCCTGGATCCGCGCGCTGAATTCGGCCGCAAGGGCTTGCGTGCCCTCGCCCGCCGCGGCCGCGACGTCTGGGCGGGCCGGCTCGGCGACCTGTACCTGCGGTGGTCCGGCGACGTCAGCGGTGCGCGGGTGGTCAGGGCGGGCCGCGGCTCCCGCCTCGCCCTGGAGCTGATCACGGCGCCCTGGACCCGCAACGACCTGGTACTCGAACTGTCCGATCGGCCATTCGGCCAGGCACCGGTAGCTGCCGCGCGCGCCTGGCGGGCAACGGAGGCAGCCTGGGCGCAGTCCGTGCCGTTACTCGACGGCATGACCGCCCGGCATGACGCACGGCAGGCCTACGCGGTGCTGCGCGGCCTGACAAGCTCCAGCGGCGGCATGGTCGCCGCGGCGACTACCAGCCTGCCGGAGCGCGCCGAGGCCGGCCGCAACTACGACTACCGCTATGCCTGGATCCGGGACCAGTGCTATGCGGGGCAGGCGGTGGCAGCCATCGGCCCGCTGCCGCTGCTTGATCAGGCGGTGAGCTTCGTATCGGGCCGGCTGCATGCTGACGGGTCGCGGCTGGCGCCGGCCTACACCGTCACCGGCGGCCGGGTACCCGGGCAGCACAGGCTGGACCTGCCCGGGTATCCCGGCGGGTTCGACCTCGTCGGCAACTGGGTCGGCCGGCAGTTCCAGCTCGACGCGCTCGGCGAGTCCCTGCTGCTGCTGGCCGCCGCTGCCCGGCACGGCCGGCTGGACGCACACGCGCGGCAGGCGGCCGTGACCGCGGCAGCCGCCATCGCCGAGCGCTGGGCGGAGGCAGATGCCGGGATCTGGGAGATCGACGATCAGCCGTGGACGCACAGCAGGCTGACCTGCGCGGCAGGGTTGCGCGCCGCTGCGAGGTCATGCGCCACGCGCTCCGAGGCTACGCAGTGGTCCGCCCTCGCCGACGTCATCGTCGCGGACACGGCGAAGCACGCGGTCCACCCGTCGGGCCGCTGGCAGCGCTCTGCCGGCGACAGCGGGCTTGATGCCGCGCTGCTGCTGCCGCCGATCCGCGGCGCGGTTCCCGCTGATGATCCGCGCACGCTGGCGACGCTGCGCGGCTACATCGCGGAGCTGACGCAGGACGGCTACGCCTACCGGTTCCGGCACGACGACAGGCCCCTGCAGGATGCCGAGGGCGCCTTCCTGCTCTGCGGTTTCGTGCTGTCTCTGGCCCTGCTCCAGCAAGGTGACGAGGTGGCGGCGGTCCGCTGGTTCGAGCGGAACCGGGCGGCGTGCGGCACCGCCGGGCTCTATGCCGAGGAGTACGACGTGGCTGAGCGCCAGTTGCGCGGCAACCTCCCGCAGGCCTTCGTGCACGCGTTGATGCTCGAGTGCGCCGCCAGGCTGGACGCGCCATGGAAGCCGGACTGACGAGCCGAACGGCAGGCCAATGGCAATGCCCGGATAAGCCCAGGTAAGGCGGTGCCGTGAAAGGTGCGGCCACGACGAAGGAGGACTGACGATCTCCCGGCAGCGCCGGCGTCCGCCCAGGTGAGCGCCCCGGGCAGTGCGCCCGGATGGCCGCCTGATGTGCCGGTGATGTCCCGGCCCTGTTTCTCACGTTCCCGCCGCCTTGATCAGCCCGGCGAACAGGTCGGCCGCGTCGCGCTGATTACCCGGCATGACGTGCGCATACACCGTCAGGGTGACCATCGGCGAGGCGTGGCCGAGCCGCTCGGAGACGACCTTGACCGGCACGCCGCTCCCGAGCAGCAGCGTGGCGTGCGTATGGCGGAGATCATGCAGCCGGATCGGCGGCACCGCGGTGCCGGCCGGAGTCTCCCTGCACAGGGCGGTATCGAGCCTGAAGCGCCGGGAGAACGTCTCCGGGTTGCGGTGCCGGCCCTCGATGTCACCGAAGATCAGCGCGTCATCGCGGGCCAGCTCGAGCGCCAGGCCGCCGCGCTCACGGCGGCGCGCGCGCAGGACGGCGACGGTCGAGGGGTCGAGGTCGATCACGCGCGGCCGGTCCGTCTTCGTCGGCCCCTCGGTCACGGCGCCTCGCTCGCCCTTGTCCCGCACGATCCCGGCCGACCGGCGGACCGCCAGCGCGGAGCCGGACAGGTCCCGCCAGCGCAGCGCCAGCAGCTCGCCGCGGCGCATGCCGGTCATGGCCAGGACCGTCCACGCCGCATGGTCGGCGCTGTGCCCGGCGCTCCAGGACAGGAACGCGGCGAGCTGGCCGGCGGTCCACGGGTGCATCTCCGGCGCCCTGGCCTGCTTCGCGGTCGGCGGGTGCGCCCTGGCCGCCGGGTTGACGGCGAGCCGGCGCGAGTCCACCGCGGCGGCGAGCGCCGAGTGCAGGATCGTGGCCACGTAGCGCACGGTCCGCGCTGACAGCGCCGCGCCGGCCAGCTCGCCGTCATGGCCGCGGCGGCCGGAGGATTCCAGCTTGCGGTACATGCCGTCAATGCGGGCAGTGGTCAGGGAGGCCAGCGGCACGGCGCCGATGTACGGCACCAGGTGCAGGCGGACGTTCCGGCGGTAGCTGGCCACGGTGCCGGGCGTCAGCCGGAGCCCGTCCAGCCACTCGCCCAGGTAAGCCGCAACCGGCTGCCTGCTCGGGTCGGCCCACTCGCCCCGGTCCAGCTTTGACAGCTCCTCGCGGAGGGCCTTCGCCGCGGCCTTGTGCGTCGTCCAGTGCTCCCCGGCTGCGGACCGGCGGCGCGTAATCCGGCGCGTGCTGCCGTCAGGATCGGTGACCTTGTAGCCGATCGAGTAGCGGCCCGGCGAGTGCTGCCACACCGATCCCTCGCCCGGCGGGCGGCGCTTGGTCCTCTTGGCGGCCACGGCAGCGTCCCTAGGCCAGCTGCTCAGACAGGTAGTCGTGCACCGGCTCGAACATGCCGGGCAGCAGCTCGTCAGCCTCGGCGAGGCCGACCCACCGGACCTCAGCGAGCTCGTCCTCATCGCCGACGAATATTTCGGTGCCGTGGGTCGGCCAGGCGGCCAGGTAGATCATGGTGCGGCCGGTCTTCGGATGGACCCGCTGGCCGATCACGTCGCCGGTCCTGACCCGCAGCGTGGTCTCCTCCTTGACCTCGCGGATCGCCGTATCCTCGACGCGCTCGCCTGGCTCGACCTCGCCAGCGATGAACGTCCAGGGCGGCTTTCCGTCGTTGCGACGGCCAACTAGGACACCAAGCGGTGACGTGACGATCGCGGCGACGACAGGCTGCACATCTTCCTCCTGAGTGCTGGGTTGCTGGTCTGGCCAGGGCGCCAGCGGCGGGTTATAGGCAAAGCGCGGCTCGCCGATCACAGGGACATTCCCGTCCCACCTCAGCGAGCCGTCATTCATGCCGATGCGCCAGCCCGGCATGGCGAAACCCGGGAGGCGGATGATCTGGTGGCCCCCCGGGAAACCGCCGTCATCCCCGGCCGCGCGATCGAGGCCGCTCACGGTGGTGTCCAGCGCAAGCGCCAGGCCGAGCAACTCCTCGGCCGCGAGCCGCCGCTTGCCCTTCTCGGTGTTACCGACCGTCTGACGGCGCCACTCGCTGAAGCCGAGAGCGCGCATGCGAGCGGCCAGACCAGCCTGAGACAGCTTCGGAACCACGGCAGCCCGTGCGACCCGCACGTTACGGGCCACCAAGGCCATGTAGGGGATTCCCTCGTCCATGTAGGCGAGTATGCACTCTGAGAGTGCCACATTGCAATCACCCAGGGCCATCCGTGTACTTGCGAATGCCTTGGGAGACGTGGCACTCTGAGTGGAACAGTACGGGCGCCCCCGAGTGCGCCCGGTTCACTTCGGGAGGCAGAGTGCAGCCTGCCAGGACTCTTAGATGGTCTGCGGAAGCGCGCGAGGTGCTGGACGGCCTCGACGGGAAGCTGTTCGCCACGGTCCCGGAGGCGGCAGTCGTGCTGCGGTCGGATCCGCGGAGCGTCCGCCGGTCGATCGCCGCGGGAGACATTCCCTGCACTCGCGTCGGCCCGCGTTCGCTGGTGCCGGTCAAGTGGCTGCGCGAGGCCGCCGGGCTGGAAACGAGCGGTGCGCCGCGGCCGGCACAGCCCTCCCCCGCATAAGAGACGGCGAAGGCGGCGCCCGATGGGCGCCGCCCTCGAAGATCCCGCGCTGACAGGAACTCCCAGATGAAGGCTACAGCCCAGGTGCCGCCCTCGCGAGAGGTGCAGACCGAGGCATGGCTCCGCGCCGTCCGCCACCTCCGGGCGGCCGGGCTCGCGCCAGTCGTCCCGGCTGACATCTCCTGGCAGCTGTACGACCGGCACCAGATGCGCGTGGCTGCCTCGGTCGAGCTGCCCTGGACAAGGCGCGCGGCATGAGCCGCATCGACTGGCCTGACGTCATCGGCCAGGCCGAGAGCATCGTCCGCAGCTACACCACGGGCGTGACGCTGCGGCAGCTGTTCTACCGCCTCGTCTCCGCCCAGCTGATTCCCAACACCCAGACCGCCTACAAGGGGCTGTCAGCACGTACCGCCGAAGCGCGCCGGTCTGGCGGCTTCCCTGCCCTGATCGACCGCGGCCGGACCATCCACCAGCCGACCTACTTTGATGACGTTGGCCACGCGCTGCGCAGCATCATCCGCTACTACCGGCTCGACCGCACCGAGGAACAGGACGTGTCCCTGTATCTCGGCGTGGAGAAGAACGGCATGGTCGAGCAGCTGTCCGCGTGGTTCGGGGACCTCGGCATCCCGATCCTCGCTCTCGGCGGGTACTCCAGCCAGACCTACGTCGACGACGTCACCTCGCACGCGGAATGCCAGGAACGGCCCGCGGTCCTGCTCTACGCCGGGGACTTCGACCCGTCCGGCGAGGACATCGACCGGGATTTCGAGGACCGCACCGGCTGCTGGGATGAAGTGCACAGGGTCGCGCTGTCGGCCGCCCAGGTACGGCAGTACCGGCTGCCGCCCAACCCGGGGAAGGCCACCGACAGCCGGGCTGGCGCGTTCATCGCCCGGCACGGCGAGCTGGTCCAGGTCGAGCTGGACGCGCTCGACCCCGACGACCTCCGCGCCCTGTTCACCGAAGCCATCGGCCAGTTCTGGGACACGTCCGCGTACGAGGCCGTGCGGGAGCGGGAACGCGAGGACATCCGGCGCCTGCGCGAAGTCGCCGGAGGTGCGGCGTGAGCGACGCCCTGGAGCTCGTGCTCGGCAAGCTCGAAGGCGTCCGCCAGCAAGGCGGCTACTGGATGGCCCGGTGCCCGGCCCCCGATCATGACGACAGGGAGGCAAGCCTCTCCGTCGCCCGCGGAACTGAGCAGCCCGTCATCTTCAAGTGCCATGCCGGCTGTGCGCGTGACGACATCCTCCGCGGCCTCGGCCTTACCATCGCCGACGTCAGCAAGCCCCTCGGACAGGCGCGCGAGGAGTGGACGCCGCGCGGGGACGCGACCGACGTCTACCACTACACCGACGAGAGCGGCGGGCTGCTGTTCGACGTATGCCGCACCGCTGACAAGAAGTTCCCGCAGCGGCGCCCGGACCCCTCGGCCCGGTCCGGCTGGCGGTGGAACCTGACGGGCGTACGCCGCGTCCCCTACCGGCTGCCTGCGCTCATCGCGGCCGTCGCCAGCGGCGCGACCGTCTTCATCGCCGAAGGCGAGAAGGACGTCCACGCGATCGAGCGGGCCGGCGGCGTGGCCACCTGCAACCCGGGCGGCGCCGGCAAGTGGAGGCAGGCGTACGACGCATGGCTCGCCGGCGCCAACGTGATCATCGTCGCCGACCGCGACGAAGCCGGCCGCAAGCACGCGCTGGCCATCGCCACGGGCCTGCGCGCCGTGGCAGCGTCCGTCCAGGTCGTCGAGCCCCTCGACGGCAAGGACGCCGCCGACCACCTAGCGGCCGGGCACGGGCTGGACACGTTCACGCCCGTGTCCAGCGAGCCAGGAGCCCGCGCGCCGGAGGACGGCCGGGATGACGGCCGCGGGCCGACGCAGGCGGCACGGCTCGTGGCGCTCGCCCGCGAGCGCTTCGAGCTGATCACCGGCGATGACGGGCGCCCCTACGCGGTAGCGAAGGACGGGCCGTCGATCGCCCGGCCGCTCAGGGGCCGCGGCGGACTGCGGGAGCAGCTCGCCAGGGTGTACAGCGACGCGAGCCGCGGCGCCGTCGCCTCCGCGTCAGCTTTCGCCGATGCCATGGCCGTCCTGGAGGGCCACGCCAGCCAGGCCGAGCCCGTGCCGGTGTACCTGCGTGTCGCCCCGCACGGCGACGGCATCGTGCTCGATCTCGGCACCCCCGATGGCCGGTGCATCATCGCCGGGCCGTCCGGCTGGCGCCCGCAGGGCCGCTCGCCGGTCCTGTTCCGGCGTACCGCGCTCACCCTGGCGCTGCCTGATCCGGTCCGCGGCGGCACGCTCGACCCGCTGCGGGAGCTGCTCAACGTCAGCGAGGCGACGTTCCGGCTGCTGGCCGGCTGGCTGCTCGCCGCGCTGCTCCCGCTTATCCCGCATCCGATCCTTGCGCTGCTCGGCGAGCAGGGCACCGCCAAGTCGTCGGCCGCCCGGCTGCTGGCCGGCCTCATCGACCCTTCGCCGGCGCCGCTTCGGTCACCGCCGCGCGACATCAGGCAGTGGGCGGTCACCGCCTCCGCGGGCTGGACGGTGTGCATCGACAATGTCTCGTCCATTCCCGACTGGCTGTCCGACAGCCTGTGCAAGGCGGTGACCGGCGACGGCATCGTCGACCGTGCCCTGTACACCGACGACGACGTCGTCGTCCTGGCGTTCCGCCGGGTGATCGCGCTCACGTCCATCGACGCCGGCGAGCTGCGCGGCGACCTCGGCGACCGGCTGCTGCCCGCCGAGCTCGACCGCATCCCCGAC